>Ga0256839_1000390_pt1 | contig 56725 bp, 50 predicted proteins | sample 354166metaG_FD_185968 | JGI IMG/M metagenome (GOLD analysis project Ga0256839, IMG submission 185968) | Hydrothermal vent microbial communities from Mid Atlantic Ridge, Atlantic Ocean - 354-166 | ecosystem: Environmental > Aquatic > Marine > Hydrothermal vents | place: Atlantic Ocean: Mid...
CTATAGAATGATGATGCTTCTGAGGCAGGGGTTTGAAGCTAATCCCTGGATTGCCGAAAAAGCAGGAAAAATACGCAAAAACCCTGTCAAGCTTTTTTTATGGTTTTTTTGCGCTGAGTAGTTACAATTGACTCCGGGTATTCGCGCATCGATTCCGGTTTCATAGTGCTTCCTGTCTGATTAAACAAGGCGGGGCAACCGGAGATAAGAACAAATGAAATTCGACAGGGAGGCGCTCGTCTCACCCAAATTACTTGCTGCTGGCAGTATTCTACTGTTGTGTTTGAGCGTGATTGCTTGGCTCTACTTCAATACACACGCCACGGCGACCGAGATCATCCAGCTACTGCAACAGCCGCCCCTCGGATCGCAAGATGATTTGCGTTTGCACGAATTGATGGCTCAGCGAGATTCGGGGCATTGGGTCTTGATCATTGCCATGGGCATTTTCATGATTCTTATAGCCGTTGTCTCGGTTGCGGTATCCCAAAGTATTATCGGGCCGTTGCGACGCACGATCGAATACGCCGATGGTATTGCAAAAGGACAGCTCGGTGAGCGGGCAAGCTATTGGGCTTCTGGTGAAGTCGCCAATGTCAGAGATGCTGTCAGTGATATGCAGGAACGACTGACAGCTGTTGTTGGGGATGTGTCAGACGCTGCAAGCAAGGTTCATGTTGGGACGGATAGCATTCAGCAATCATCGCTTGCATTGCATCAGCACCTGGAAGAACAGACAGGGAGTCTTGAACGGGTGACGGGTCAGATGAAGAGTATCGCCGAATCAATGCGTAACAAGGCGGAAGAGTCGCTCAAGATCGACGGTTTGGTCCGGGAAACGCACGTCAGCATCCGAAGCGGTGGAGAGATCGTCAAAAAAACGGTGACTGCGATGGAGGAGATCCGCGATTCCAGTGCTGAGATCAAGGATATCGTCGGCATCATCGATGAGATTGCGTTTCAGACGAACCTTCTTGCGCTCAATGCCGCAGTAGAAGCGGCGCGTTCCGGAGAGCATGGGCGTGGGTTTGCAGTTGTAGCAAACGAGGTAAGAAATCTGGCGCAACGAAGTGGGCAAGCTGCGAGCCAGATCAAGGCGCTGATCGAAGACAGCGTCGCCAAAGTTGAGGAAGGGTCCAGGCTGGCGAGTGCCTCGGGTGATACGCTGGCTGAGATATTAGCGCGGTTCGATCAGGTGACAGAGTGCGTATCGAAACTGACGCGGCAGACGGAGCTGGATGCGGCGGAGGTCGATACCATTGTCTCGGATGTCAACGATGTCGAAAGGGTAATGGCAGCCGGACAGTCGTTGGTCAAGCGTGTTGATGCCAGTAGCCGCGGGTTGGAACAGTCGTCTTCAGATCTGAACCACATTGTTGGCTATTTCCAGGTGAGGTCAAACAAAGGTCCGGTAACCGATCAGATTGACACCACCGAAAGCCTCTCAGCTGTTGGAAGCCAGGATGCCAGTACGCGCGCCGCCTTACGACGGCAGAGCGCAGCATAGGGTTATGCCCAGATAACTTGTCCGATCAGCCGTATCAGTGGTGGTTGTTTTGTGGCAGCAACCACTTGAAAAAAATCTGAAACGCACTATAGTGTCGCACCTGCTTTCGCAGCAGACCGCCGGCATAGCTCAGTTGGTAGAGCAACTGATTTGTAATCAGTGGGTCCCGAGTTCGACTCTTGGTGCCGGCACCATACAAAACAAAGGCCCGACGTTTGTCGGGCCTTTTTGTTTTCCCGTTCTTGGCCGTCATTCGGGCAGACGGCAATCGTTTACCGCTGAGCCTGTTGCAATCCAGACGGGTTCAGCGCTGACAGAGATTCGACCGTCATCAGTTTCGTATGTATTACCCATTGGATCGCCAGCCCATAGCGTATTGCTGTTGGCGATGCCGAGACTGGTCAGTTCGATATTGGCGATCCCATCCGAGCGCTTCCAGGCGATGATGACGCGATCTTCGCCTTTCCTGAACGTGTAAGCCAAGACATCTCTGCCTGGCGCCAGTTGTCCATCCGGTTTGTATCCGTTCAGGCAGGAGAGCATTCTCGCATAGGCGACGCGGACGGGTTTCGAGTATCCCCAGTAGTCGATCATGCCGAAGAAGTTTTCGGCGTAGTCATTGCCGACACCTCGATCGCGGTAGTTGTACCAGAAGATTTTCTCGACGCCAGTGTGCAATGCAATGGCGTGCATCTTGAGCATATAGGTTACCGACTGGTAGCGTGTCAGCCCGGTCACATAGGCTTGTGTGTCAGGATAACCGAAGAATAGGCCTGGAGCATTGCCATGGTGGGGCGCACCTACCTCGGTGAACCAGATCGGCATGTCGAGGCCGTGGTTTTGCAGGATACCTCGTACTTGTCGTAAATAGTCGCTAAGCCACTGGTCGGGGGAGGGGAAATCAGGCCAGGCGTAGGGGTGTAGCGCCAGTATATCAAACAGCCGGGCGGCGTCGCTGGAGGCAAAAGCTTCGATATCTGCCAGGTCGCGATTCGCGATCTGGTAGGTGAAACGGGTTTCTGGCGCCTTGCGTTTGGCTGCTTTTCTTACAGCCTTCACCTTTGCTGTCAGGTTTTTCCAGTACCACGGTTGTTCATATTTTCCCTTGATATTTTCTTCCAGCCCCAACTCCCAGTATTTTCCTTGTGGCCAGGCCGCGAAGAAGTTCTCTGCCCGTGCTTCGAGCGCTTCGAGTTCGGCGCTGGAAACCGGTTTGCTGTCGTCGCTATCCCAGAACTCGCCATTGATCATGGGCAGTTCGATGAAACCGTTGGCGGCGCGGGTTTCCATTTCGTACTTCCACCACTTTGCGCTGGTGGTATGCCAGGTGAGCGTCTTTGTCCATGGGCCAAGCCATGGGTCTTCGAACCTGGCGTGTACCATGCCAAACGGTGAGCGCTCACCATTGGCTCGCAGGTTGTGGCGCGGCTCCGGCAAGATGGCAAAGCCCATTTCCCGTCGACCGCCGGCGAATCCTTCTTCGTCGTCGAGGTCGGGGCAGTCGGTGGTCAGCACCAGGCCAAGATAGCCGCCGACGCCGGAAAATGAGTTGATGGTTTTGTTCCGGTTCAGTGGCAGTGGTACCGGTTCCGTCAATGCTTCACCACGGAAGTCCTGCCAGTGATATTGCAGGCTACAGTCGTTCACCGAGTCGAATCGGAGGGTGATGGCAAATGGTTTGCCAGGGGATGCTGTCGCGCGTACTGAACCGCCGGGCAGGTCGTCACCGGTAGAGGATGCGGAACAGCCGCTGACTGCCACAAGCGCCGCGCAACAACAGAGTTGTATGAGCAGGCGGGAATGTTGGTGAAAACAATCGAGGACGAAAAGAACGCTGCGGTGACGCATTCGGTGTTGGCTCCTGGGGTACCTTATCCATGATTCGACAATGTTCTGCGTTGTTGGTTCCATGCTGTTGTTATCTCTGCCGCCTTGGGGGATATGTCACGTTTCTCTGTGCATGGCTGATTTATTTCTTCAGCCGCGACTCTGAATACAGCAGAGATGCACCGTAGTTCATGCCGTATGGGTGTCTTCGGGGCTATGCTTTTCAATCGCTTGCAGATGCTAACGGACTCATATTTTCACAATGTTTAGGGCTTTAAAGAGAACCTGTGGTGCCAGCTTGTTGCTGGGGCTGCTTCCATCCCTCCACGCCGGCCAATTGCCCGGCACGGCTGTGCGTTTTGAGCCTGCTGTCGGTGTTTCGGTTGTTCAAGATGACAATGTGTTTTTCCGCGAGGAGGATAAGATCGCCGATTCCAGCGTGATCATCAATCCACAGCTCAATATCAGCAGCGATCTGGGTATCGCCGGGGACTCGCTGGAGGTGGATATGGATTTTCGCAGAGAATCCTATTCTAGCGAGTCGAACCTGGACAATGACGAGTACAGGGTCGCGTTCGAAGGCGTCAAGATGATCACGAGGGCGCAGTATCTCGAATTGACGGTTGCTGCGGAGGAGAGCGTGCTGACCAGGAATGCTGCTGACAGTTTCGGCAAGCTGCCGGATACGCTCGAACAACGAGAAATGATGTTGGGGTACCACTATAAGGCAGGCTCGATTCCGCTTGCCTTGACCTTTGGGCGAGCCTCTTGGCGTTATGTCCGGCTTGGGTCCGAGCTTCATAACCCAACCGATTTGCGCGATCGTGATGAGACGCTGGCGACACTGCGCATTGGCTACGCGCCAAATGAGGGGCGTGGTATCTATTTTCAGGTTGAGCGCGGCGAGATCACTGGCAAGGCAGATTCGACTGAGCTGGAAGATCGGGATGGTGAAACTATGGACTGGCGCCTTGGCTATCGCTTCAAGACGCCCGGTTTCATCGACCTGGAGGCCAATCTCGGCATGCACTCCCTGCAATATGACGATGCGAAGCTGGCCGATGTGGAGGAGTTCGTTCACTTGCTCCGCGTGGCATTCAGCCTGAGCTCGCTGACCAGGTTGACCTTCAATAGCAGCAATCAGGTCGAAATGACGCGTCTTGCCGGTAGCCCTGGTTATCAGTCCTTGAACAATACGCTGGCCTTGGAGCATGACTTCGGCAGACGTCTTCGGTTGCGTGTACAGCTGGCAAAGGGTACAGACACGTTCCTGGATAGCGAGGTAGAGGACAAGACCTCGGAACAGGGTGTCTCGATCCGTTATTTGCTGGGGCGACGCTTCTCGCTATTTGCGTCGGCGGTGCAGGAGACGCGCCGAAGAAACAGGGTATCTGTGGATACCTTCGATGAATCCGAGGTTGAACGGGGTGTGATTTCGGCTGGCATTCGTTACGGACTGTGAGCTTGTTCGCATTGCAGCCGGGGGTGGGGATCGTTTTCCCCAAGGCGTGGTCTGTATAAGCGCCAGTTCGTGTTCAGGGGGAGTTTCAGGTGGTGAAGGTAAAATCAGGTTTATTGCTGTTGTTGCTGGTTCCGGTGTTGTTGCTGTCGCAAATTGCCGCTGCGGATGACTATCGAGAATATCGCTTGGGTGTTGGTGACAAGGTCAAGGTCGATATTTTTGGGCACCCGGAATTGTCGGGTGATCTCGTGGTCAATGGTGGCGGGGATGTGGTGCTGCCCTTGATCAACGCTGTCAGTGCGGTGGGTCTGACAACCCATGAACTGGCGGAGCGTATTACCTGGAAACTGAAACCTGACTATCTGGTCAATCCCAGGGTCACGGTTGAGTTACTGGGTTATCGTCCCTACTACATTCTTGGCGAAGTCAATCGTTCGGGGAGCTTTCCCTATGTTGAGGGCATGACCGTACTCAACGCGGTCGCGCTGGCTGGTGGCTTTTCCGACAGGGCGAATCGAAAGAAAATGCGTATCGAACGCAAGTTTGGTGAGGGACGGAAAAAGATCAAGGCCACGCCGAATAGCAAGGTACAGCCGGGCGATATTATCGTCATCAAGGAGCGGTTTTTCTAAATACTGACAGGCTGAGTGGTAGCGCTTGGGAAAAAATACAAATCGATGTTCTGGGAATAATAACAATGAAATCAGAAACAGCCAGACGCCTGGAAGCCGATGAATCGAATACGTCCGGATTGACGATCAGAGAGCCTATTCCTGTGGTCGGACCTGCGCTGGGTTCAGCCGATGAATTCAGCCTGCGTGATGTTTTTGCGGTATTCCGCGCGCATTTGCCGCTTTTTCTTGCCACCCTGCTATCCGTTCTCGGTGTTGGCCTCGTACTCGCGCTCATCACGCCGCCGTCGTATGAATCCACGGCAGTGATCAACCTCGAGGACCGATCCTCTTTCGTCAATACCGAGAAAATGCTTGGTGGTGAGGTGCCTGGTATCTCGCGTGATACCTCGGTACTTGAGTCGATGCCGCTGGCCATTCGTGTACTCGGGCGGCTGCAGGAGGAAAAAAGGCTGCCGCAGGCAGAGGGAAAGAAAATAGGCTCGATCCCGGCCGTACAGATCAAGCAATTCCGGCGCAAGCTCAAGGTAGAACACACACCCGGGTCGTCAGTGTATGCGATTTCCTACAAGGATACGGACCCCGAGTTTGCCGCGCGCGTGGTCAATCTGGTAGTAGAAGAGTTCCGCAACATGAAGAGCGAGCTGCTGGGTAAGCGCTATGCCACGGTGCGTGGCTCGATCAATCAGGAAGCCGAGCGTCTGCGCGACGAGGTTCGCAAGGCGGAAAAGAAAGTAGCCGACTACAAAAAGGCGCACGGGCTATCCGACAATATCGGTATTGCATTGAAAATTCGTCAGGTCAGTGACCTCAACTCAGAGTTGAGGCAGGCCAAAACAGCGTTGCGCCAAATGGAATCCAAATGGAAGCAGCTTTCGGCATTGACCCAGTCGGGCAATACAGCGGCGATTGCCACCGTTGTCAATTCGGTACTGGTGCAGACGTTACGGGATAGACAGGTCGCCCTGAAAGCCAGAATTCGGGAGCTGGAGCAGGAGTATGGTGCGCGTCATCCCATCATGGCAGATGCTCGGGCCCAGCTCGAAGAGATCAATGGCAGCATTCGCCGTGAACTCGATTTTCTGGTGGAGAATAGCCGCAACGACCTCCAGGCACAGAAGCAGAAGGTTGAGCTGCTGGTAGCTGACATCAAAAGGCTTGAGGAGGAAATTCTCCGGGCTCAGGAGGCATTGCTGCGCCTTGGGGACATGGAGCGTGATGCCGAGTCGAGTCGCAGAGTTCTGGAGCAATTCCTTGTCGCCGAAAAGCAGCATAGTATCAGCGCCCAAAACCAGATAGCGCTGTCCAATCCGATTACCGTTATCTCCCGTGGGTTTGTTCCGGTCGAATCAGCGTTTCCGAATCCCCGTCATATTTTGGTTCTGTTCGCACTTGCGGCGCCGATCCTGGCGACGATGATGGTTTTCTTTGCTGAACATTTCAATCCACGGCTTCGTAGCCGACAGCTGCTCACGGAGACGCGATCCAATGAGCGCTTGTCTGGGCAACATGAGGTGGCGTCTGAGTCGGTCCCGCAGCCTGAGCCTGATGGCGATGATGATGTCCGTTTCATTGGTGATACGGTGGTTCCATTACAGCAGGATGAACTGAGTGTTCCCATTCCCGGCGACGGGTTTACGATTGTTCCGGCGACCGAAATGGTGTCCAAGATGCAATCCCGTTTTTCGGCGGCGGTGTCGCGTCTCAATGACGTGTTGATGGCCCGAATAGGGGAGACCGAACCCAAGGTGATTCTTGTGACATCGGTTGGTCGTAAGGGGGACAAGGTGTCGATTGCTGCTGCACTGGCGGCGCTGAATGCCGGGCGCGGGAAAAAGGTAATCGTCGTCGATATATCCATGGGCGAGGCGGAGCTGCACCGAGCATTTGCGCTGGAGCCGTCTCCGGGCATGAGCGAAGTGATGCACAAGAAGATGCCGTTGCTCAAGGCCTTTCAGACCGATTTTCGTACCCACGTAAGCCTGTTTACGCGTGGGGCGCCGCTCAATAGCAGTGAAATGCCGAAGTTGATCGATGCGGCGCCGGCGTTGTTTACATTGTTGAAACGATATTTCGATCAAATCTATGTCGTCGTCAGGGATATCAATGTGGCGGCGCAAGATGAGCTGTTCAGTGATCAGGTCGATCAGATTCTGTTGGTGATGGAACAAAACGGAAACCAGCATGTCAAACTCACGTCCATGCTGCTCAAGTCGACTCTTGCGAGCGTCAAGGACAAGGTGGTTCCGGTCTATGTAGCTCGCCAGAACGGTTGATATCGATACCTATCAGCGGGTTTTCGTTCAGGCCGATCCCGGGGCATTGAACAGCTGATCTGCTTGGAGTATCGATGAAAATACTGACAGTCATTGAAACGGGAGGAGGTGGTTCTGGTCGCCATATTCTCGACCTCGTAACGGGATTGGTTGCCAGCGGGCATGAGATCCATATCGTTTATTCGCCACTGCGGGCCGAAGCAGCTTTTGAGGCGAAGTTGCTGGCACTCAGCGGGGTAACGGTCGTATCGATGGATATCCGCAAGGCGGTTGGGATGCATGATCTCTCCGTGCTGCTCGAACTCCGGCGCTATATTCGTGACCATGGTCCCTTCGACATCGTGCATGGCCACAGCTCAAAAGGTGGTGCACTGGGGCGTTTGGCCGCCACCGGCACCGCAGCAGCGCGGCTGTACACGCCGCACGGCTTGTACACTTTGAATCCGGTGTTGATGCCGGTGAAGAAGAAGGTCTACGGCATGATCGAAGCGCTGCTGGCGCGTACCATCAGTGATGGTGTCATTGCTGTTTCGGCAGAAGAGTTCGATCATGCGCTGGCGCTGGGAATTCCTGCCCAGAAAATGTACCTCGTTGGTAACGGGGTGGATCGTAGAGATACCGCTGAATTGGCAACGACCAGACGTGAGGTGAGGGCACGTCTGGGGGTGCCCGATGACCTGCCGGTGGTTGGTTTTGTCGGACGCTTTTGTACGGCGAAGGCTGCCGAGCGCTTTGTCGAGCTGGCAAGACGGATCCGCGATGCTGGTCAGGATGCCCGCTTCATCCTGTTGGGCTCAGGACGGACGGCTGGTGATATCAACAGCATGATTTCAGCCTATGGCCTCGATGACTATCTCCAGGTTTTTCCCAATGAGTCCGGGGAAGCGTTCATGCCTGCCTTTGACATCTATACTCTGACCAGCCGCTATGAGGCTATGCCTTATGTGTTGCTGGAAGCCCTGGCAGCAGGGCGCCCCATCGTGGCGACGGATGTTGGTGGGAGTCGGACTGCAGTCGATGATGGGGGCAATGGTTTCGTTGTACCACAGCAGGATGATGTGTCGGAGATGGCAGCCAAAGTATCCCTGCTACTGACGGATCGCGCTCTGCGGCAAAAAATGGGGCATGCATCCTTCCGTAAGGCGCAGGACTTCAGCCTCGACAGCATGGTTCAGGGTACGACTGGTGTCTATGAAAGCGTCATTTCCCGGCCTATGGCCTATGCAACCTGAATGGTGTCACGATGGTTGTTCGGCGGAGCCGTGCTCGCGCGGCACAAGGAAGTGCCGAGAACGCCAAACCTTGAGTCAGTTAGTCAGCCTGACTTTTGCATGATCACTGTTATCACCAGCCAGCTTTCGTTTTTTTCAAAGGGGACTGAGCGAGATTTTCGGGAACCGGCCCCAGCATTCTGCGTCAGTGTTTCCCCGTACTTTTCTTCTGCGCTAGCGTCAGCCCCCAGAGCACGCCATTGAGAATAAACAGATGGCGCCAGTGAATGGAGTCGATGAGCAGGCTTTGCACTGCGGTAGCAACCGTTACCGCGTAGATGATCAAATATTCATCACTCACATCGTGGCGTTGTCGAATCCAGGATGCACCCAGCCTGATGCCGGATAAAATAAAGGCGGTAAAGCCGATAAAGCCAAGCCAGCCGTTTTCCGCGAGAACATATAGGTAGACGTTGTGCGGCTCGATGAAATATTCGAGCACTTCTTCACCAGGTCCAAGCCCAAGTGGGTCGGTCAGTCCGTGTATCAGGTTTTTCTTTTGTACCGTGAATCTGCCGCTGGAAGCGTCCACATCGTAACTTTGTACCAATTTTGCCCGTTCCGAGAGCATGCTCGAAACCTTATCCGTTTGCAGTGCAGCGATTAGCAGGGCTAGCGTCAGCAGCAAGACGCCAGATCCATAGACGATATAGCGTGTCAGTAGTTCCATGGATGGCTTGAGTGAAAACTTGATGGTGAGGAAAAGTATTGCGGCGACCACGAGGTTGCCGATGGCCCCGCGGGAGAATCCGACCAGGCTGCCGAGTGCGAGCGTCAGAAAGCCAAGCAAAGCCAGCAGCTTTTTTTTCCCCTGATTTTCAATGAAGCTTGCAGCGAGGTAGAACATCGGTGCGATCAAGAAGGGGGCATAGACATTCGGATCCTTGAATAGCCCTTTGGCTCTGCCGAACTTGAGGAAGGCATCGGCGTTTGGGATCAGATCAAAGTAGGCGAGAATGCCGCTCAGCGCGGCCAACAGCGCGGCAAATATATATCCCTTCCAGAATGCCGGCATCACTTTGTTGGGGTCGTAGTAGACCATACAGGCGATGAGCAGGAAGATGGCGAAGAGAAAAATGGAGACCGCCATATAGCGAAAGGCGGCTGAAAAATTCTCTACATCGGTAAAAGAAAGGATGTTGCCAAGGATAAACAGGCCGCTGTAGAAAAGAACCAACCCCATGCCAGCGGGAATCCGCAGTCCCATCGGGATCAGCAATGCAAGAAATAGCAGCGTCAGGAGGTCGAATGGCGCCGGTTCGATGACGACGATCGAACTGCTGGCCAGCAGGATCAGCATCATGGTCGGCACAAACCGGCCGATGTCGAATACTGTTCCAAGGGGATATGTCTGGCTCATGGATTCTGACTGCTGCATGCGGTGATGATTGCCCGGCCCCCAACCTCAATATGCTTGGCGTCAGTGACACGTTTTCGGCATTGTTTTGGTGTGGCTCAATCGTAAAGTATGCAAGACGCGTTTCGTTTCGGGGAGTAAGTAGGTGGCACATTCACTGTTACGTGGTGACCATCACCGAGTGTCGCAGTGGGAGGAAGCTTCCCTGCTTCCGGGAACAGTCAGTGTGAACTGACCGTCAGTAGGCGTTCTTGCCCAAAAATCCGCCAAAAATCGTTTTGAAGATAATCTTCAGATCGAATGTCAGCGACCAGTTTTCGATGTATTCCAGGTCGTATTCGACTCGTTTGAGAATCTTTTCTTCGGTATCGGTTTCGCCGCGCCAGCCGTTGATCTGTGCCCAGCCGGTAATGCCAGGTTTGACGCGATGGCGTTTTGCATAGTCATCGACGATGTCGTCGTAGAGACGCCCGGCGGCACTGGCTTTCAGTGCATGGGGTCGCGGCCCGACGATCGACATTTCGCCCTTCAGCACGTTGATGAACTGTGGCAGCTCATCAAGGCTGGTGCGTCGCAGAAAGGCGCCAATCTTCGTGATTCTGGAATCATTGCGCGTAACCAATTTTTCGGCATTGGCGTCGGTCTTGTCGCTATACATGGAGCGGAACTTGTAGACCTTGATCAGCTTGTTGTTGAAGCCGTAGCGATTCTGGGCGAATAGTACAGGCCCCTTACTGTCGAGCTTGATGAGAATGGCAATGACCGTCATGACGGGCAGAATCATTAGGAAGATCAGAGCGGCGATAATACGGTCTTCGAGAAACTTCACGAACTGGCGCCAGCCTTCCATGGGGCGTTTGCGCAGATTGAGCAAGTGGAGATCGCCATAACTGGTGCGCACCGAATGGCCAAACGTCAGTTCCGAGATGTCGGGGCTGAGGTTGATATTGGTGGGCAGCACATCCAGTTTGTCAACGATCTGCTGAATGCGTTCGACCCGATTAGACGGTAGTGCAATGACGATGTCGTCGATGTGGCCGTTGCGTGCATCGTTGATCAGCTTGTTCGTATCACCGCGAATCCCTAGTGAGTCTTTCAGTCTGTCTGACAGACGAGAACGGCGATCGTCGTAGACACCGACAATGTTGATCCAGGGGTAGGCATTGTCCTGCAGGCGCTCGATGAATGCTTCGCCGTGCCCACCGCCGCCAACGATGGCGACATTGCGAATCAGGTGTCCTTTGCTCACCATTTTCGTGAGTACCGGTCGCATCATGGCGCGAGTGATGGTGAATGCCGTGACCGACCCGCTGAACCATAGTAGTACCCAGACACGGGAGAATTCATTGGAGATCTTGAAGACAAACCCCAGGGAGATCGCGACCAGGAAAACCAGGGTGAATATGCCGATGGCGCGTTTCAATTCCCTGCCACGAAAGCGGAGGTTTTCCAGCGTGTAGCAGTGCGTTACCTTGAGGCTGGTCACGATGACTGCTGCAGTAAATATAATGGCGGAGACATAGAGGTGAGCGGCTTCATTGTTCCAGCCGGGATAGAGACCAAATGTCAATAGTCCGATAAATGCGATCAGTAGAAAGTCCATAACACCGACGATGCCGGTGACATAGGCTTCCTGAATTCGTAAGGTGCCAGAAAGGTGCCGATTCCGATCGAGAAATCCGTGTTGCATTATTACGCTCCTGAGTATTCTTTGACGCTTGTTCCAAGCTGTTCCCAGTCTCTACATCCATTTCTGGGTGTTGCCAGCAATGGGTGACAACAGGGGACTATGGGCGGTAGACAAGGTTCACTGGCTAGAGTTCAATTTCTCTGCAAGAGAACGTTCCCGGGGGAGAGCCGGGTAGGGCGGGTCGGATCGTTTGTCAGGAGGTTTCGTGACTGATGTGGGTCAGTCCACGACCATGCGGCGAAAGCGGTTGCTCAGTGCGAAAGGCGCGCCGGTAAGAAACAGTTTGGTGAAGTGTTCTGATTGATAGTCGCCATTCAGGGAAATGCGTGGCAGAGCGGTCAGATGGTTGGTGTGTTCGGGATACAGCATGGCCTTGCGGGTCGTCGTGGCAGTGTGGAAGCCGAGGGATTCGACGAGGCGAAATTCACGTGCACCCGCAGAGCCTGCGTCACCGTAGGGATAAGAGAAATGCAGCGGCTTCTTGCCGGTGTGATCTTCCAGCAATGATTGGGAGCGTATGATTTCATCGATAGCCTGTGTCTCACTGAGTTTCGCCAGCGCATAGTGGTTGATGGTGTGGGCGCCGATCGTGACGAGGTCGTCATTCGCCAGCTCGCGGATAATGTCCCAGCTCATCGACTGTTCCACGCAGTGTTTGTGTGTATCGACATGGCAGGCATCGGCGAGTGCGGCGATCGTGGTGCGCTGGTCTGCCTCTGGCATGCGGCGCAGCTGCCGATAGATGCTATCCCAGGCGGCATACTTTTCGGCTGTGGTGGCCGTCCGGTATGACTGCATTGCACCGCCGATCCGGATTGCCAGCTGCGCTCTTTCGGCAATGATTTTTTCGAGTATTTCCCACCACAGTAGTGCAGTACCGTCAGGAAAAGCGGTGGCCACATAGATGGTGAAAGGGGCGTTGTGCTTGCGGAAGATCGGCCAGGCCAGTTTGTAGTTGTCGAGGTAACCATCGTCGAGGGTGAAGGCAACGAAACGGCGCGAGAAATCACCGGCCAGCAGTCGGCGGCGGGCCTCGTCGAGGGAAACGATATCGTAGCCAGCATTGCGCACCAGTGTCAGCGTCGTGTCGAGAAAGTCGGCGCTGATGTTCAGAATCCTGTTGGGACAAAATTCGGGTTTTGGGCCGCTATCACTGATGTGGTGTAGCGTAAAGATGGCACCGACCCCTCGCCAGTCGCGCTCAAGCAAGCGATAAAGGCCGGAGAAATACAGCGTGTTCAGCGCAGTCTTCATCAGGCGGGGCTTGAAGGTGCTGCTGTTCAGAAATGCCATGGGCTGAAACCTTGCAAAACGATGCATCGACGCGAATTGTAGCGTTAGTCATTCAATGGGTCTGGAAGTTCAGTACCGTTACGGTGTAGTTCGTTCGTTTTGTGGCTTTTAGAAACATCTGTTTGCACTGGCGGCTTGATCACAAGTGCATTTCGGCTTAGATTTGACGCTCGAGTGGAGCGGTGCTACTCGCCCATCCATATCGTAATCAGCGTCAGGGATCTCGCGTATTCACGCAAATCGATGCTTCAGCAACGCAGCTGCCGGTTCGTTGCTGACAGTTCCAGGGATCAGCCCGGAATCCATTTTCAGGAAAATGTTGACTCGCGATTCGCAAGCCAAAGCAAGGCTTTGTGGTTGCGTGTGGTGGTGTTTCGCACCAGCCTGGGATGATTGGAACGAATATGGGGTGCCATGGGGCTTCCCGCATCTTGTTGCGAACGATAATTCGTTGAGGATATGCATGAGACTTTGGATGGTCAGGCTGGCTGGATTGCTCGCGCTAGCTGCTGTGACGGCGCTATGTGTGATGACCAATGCACCACGCATCGAGGCTGAACTGGAAAAACGGGCGACGGATAGTATTGCGTCATTAGGTGCTGGCTGGGCCGATGTCGAAGCCGACGGCCGCGATATCATTATCAGCGGTACGCCCCCGGATGCCGATGCGTCGGCGCAGCTAGGCGAGGCAGTCGAATCCATCACCGGTGTTCGCACCGTACGCTTTGTCAGTGCTACAGTGACTGAAACCGCAACCACAACCTCTATTCCTACACCCGATCCGGTCTTCACCGCAGAGCGCCAATCCCCTGAAACACCGATCGTACTCGGCGGCGTTATTCCGCCAATGCCCGATGGCGAATCGTTGGCCAATCTGTTGTCGTCACAGCAACTGCAACTGCAACTGGACGTAGATGAGCTGGTGACCGCCGACGTTCATCTCAAAGGTGCGCCGGAAATTCTCGCCGCCGCCATTGGTGTATCTGCCTTGTTGGACAAGGGCAAGGTGGACATTCGTCCGGGACACATTGTTGTCACCGGTACGCCCCGGGACAAGGAAGGGGCGGCGGCTATTCGAGAGAAATTCAGTCCTTTCCTTGGTCTTGGCTATGTGCTTGAAATGGCCGAGCAGGGGGACGAGCAGCCTGCTACTGCCGCCATTGCTGCCGGGTCGTCGGCGGGTGGTGACAGCGCGCTGAACCTGTGCCAACAACAGATCGACAGCAGCCTGGCCGAGGGCGGAATTCGATTCAGAAACAGCAGCGCGGTGTTACAGCACGACTCCATGCCGCTACTGGAACAGCTTGCTGCGATGCTGAAGGCTTGCCCGGGCAGCGTCGTCGTAATCACCGGGCATACCGATTCCCGTGGTGATGCCGCTGCCAATCAGCGTTTGAGCGAGGCGCGAGCCAATGCAGTAGGCGATTTCCTGAGAAAACAGGGGCTAGCCCCGTCGAGAATCAAAACCAGGGGTGCCGGAGAGGCCGAGCCGGTAGCAAGTAATAATACAGCCGACGGCAGAGCCCGCAACCGAAGAATAGAAATGACGCTGGAGGAGATGGAGTAATGAGTTTTCTGATCACGGAGATCGTGTTGTGCCTGCTGGTTGCTGCACTGATCGGCTGGCTGGTGGCGCGCATCAGCAATAGAATGCGACACAATGCCATCATCGACGAGGTGGCGGCGTTGCAGGAGAAAAACCGCGAACTCGACGAATATCATCAACGTGCGGAACAGGAGTTCAAGGATCTGCGCGCCGACAAGGCACGGCGCTTGCAAGTGGTCACGCGGCAAAAAACGGAGATCTCCCGGCTGGAAGAGGTGCTGCGCGCAGTCGAGAAAGAGCGCAATGGACTCGCAGGTGAGCTGCGAGCTCTGCGAGACAAAGATGAAGAGGAGCTTGCTACGCTCGAGGCCGAAAAGAAACGATTGCTGGAAGAGAAAGACACGCTCGAACAGGACCGCAAACGGCTTGCGGAACGGCTCGCGGGTAGTGAGTCGATAGCGCAGATGCTCGAGAATAAGGTCGAAGAACTCGAACATGCACGCAAAGTGCAGCAGGAAAAACTGGATATGCTGCAACAACGCAGCGAGAAGCTGGCCGCTGAAAATGAACGTCTACGGCACGAGAACCTGGAAGCCGAGGAGCGCCGAGAAACCTCTATCGACGAGCAGAAAGACCTGCTGGCGCGCTTTACCTCGCTGGAAAAACTGCATGAAAATGAGGTTGCCGCAAAACATCAGCTGATAGAAGAGCGTACCCGCCTGAACGAGCGTGTGGCGATGCTGGAAAAAGAAAACGAACAAGCCCGGCAGCAGATCGAAACGCTCACTGCCGATTTTGAAGACCTGATGACCCAGATCATCGACGTTCGCAACGAACGAGACGGCTTGTCGGGTACACTCCGTTCGATTGCCTCTATCGCCAGAAAGATCGAGCCGCAGGGAGGCTAAGCCGCCGGTTTATAGTCGCGGCGTCACACCCATCAGAGATACTTGGCAAAGTGGGGGGGCAAGGTTATATTCGGCCTCAGTAACTACTCAGCTTACCCCCTGTGTGCGCCAACTCTGCGTTGGAAGTGCTCATTTACACTTGTAAACTGCGCGCTTCCGCCTTGATTTGACGCAAAACGGGGGCAATCTGAGCAGTTACGAGACTGTGCTGAGTAGTTACCGGCCTCATTGACAGGGCGGTATGCGCCCTGCCGTCGCCACTCCAATCAAGCCGCCGCGAGACCTCCCAATGAGCAAGGAACACCTGATTATTTTCGATACGACGCTGCGTGATGGCGAGCAGAGCCCTGGCGCGTCGATGACGAAAGACGAAAAGGTGCGCATTGCACGGGCACTGGAAAAGATGCAGGTCGACATCATCGAGGCTGGTTTTCCAATCGCCAGCCCGGGGGACTTCGAGGCCGTGCAAGCGGTTGCCGCTGCGGTGAAAGACAGCACGATCTGCGGGCTGGCGCGCGCGCTGGACAAGGATATCGAGCGTGCTGGTGAGGCGCTCAAACCGGCGCAGTCAGCGCGCATTCACACCTTTCTTGCCACCTCGCCAATCCACATGCGCGAGAAGCTGCGGATGACGCCCGGCGAGGTGGTCGAAAACGCTGTCAAGGCCGTGAAGAAGGCGCGCCAGTTCACGGATGATGTCGAGTTTTCACCGGAGGACGCCGGGCGCTCCGAAGTGGATTTTCTCTGCCGGGTGATCGAAAGCGTCATCAATGCCGGCGCCACGACGATCAATATCCCGGATACCGTTGGTTACAATATCCCGCACCAGTTCGGTCAGCTGATCCGCACCCTGATCGAGCGTATTCCCAATGCCGACAAGGCGGTGTTTTCAGTGCACTGCCATAATGATCTCGGTTTGGCGGTGGCCAACTCCCTGGCTGCGGTTCGCAACGGAGCCCGCCAGGTAGAGTGCACCATCAATGGCCTGGGCGAACGCGCCGGTAATGCCGCACTGGAAGAGGTGGTGATGGCGGTGCGCACCCGTCAGGATGTGTTCGACTGCAATACGCGGCTCGATACCACCCAGATCGTGCCTTGCTCGCGCCTGGTATCGAGCATTACCGGTTTTCCGGTGCAGCCCAACAAGGCCATTGTCGGCGCCAACGCGTTTGCCCACGAGTCGGGTATCCACCAGGATGGTGTGCTGAAATCGCGCGAGACCTACGAAATCATGCGGGCAGAGGACGTCGGCTGGAGCGAGAATCATATTGTTCTCGGCAAGCATTCAGGCCGAAATGCGCTGCGTGCACGTTTTCGCGATTTGGGGATTGAATTCGATTCTGAGGAAGCCCTCAATGCTGTTTTCGTTCGTTTCAAGGAACTCGCTGATCGCAAGCACGAGATCTATGATGAAGATCTGCAGGCACTGGTCAGCGCCGCAGCGGACGAGCCCGAGACCTACAAGCTGGTCTATTTGAGTGTTACCTCGGAGACTGGCGAAAAACCGCTCGCGCGGGTCACGCTCAACGTCAATGGTGAGGAACATTCCAGCGAGGCCATTGGCGGTGGACCGGTCGATGCGGCGCTAAAAGCCATCGAGGAAATTGTCGGCAGCGACAGTCAGCTGAAGCTTTACTCCGTCAACAACATCACCAGCGGCACCGATGCCCAGGGCGAGGTCACGGTCAGACTGGAAAAGGATGGCCGCATCGTCAATGGCCAGGGTGCTGATACCGATATCGTCATTGCGTCGGCCAAAGCCTACCTCAATGCCTTGAACAAACTGCTTTCCCCACGTTTGACGTCGCATCCGCAACACGGGTCGGTATGACGCTGAACCCGTACCAGCAATCTCGCCTGCGGGCGCTGGGTATTGCTCGCTGGGTGCGTAGGGATTTGCCAGAGCCAGCCCAGATGGCGCCTGCGGTGGCGGCCGAGGTCTCGCCGGCATCCACGACGGTAGCGGTTGAGCAGAATATTGCAGCGATGGCGTGGCCCGAGCTTGAAGTGGCGATTCGTGGCTGTACGGCTTGCGACCTGCATGCAACGCGCCAGCAGGCCGTTGTTGGTATCGGTAACCGTCAGGCTGACTGGATGATCGTCGGTGAAGCACCCGGTGAGCAGGAAGACCTGCAAGGTGAACCTTTCGTTGGTCGGGCAGGGGTACTGTTGAACAACATGCTGGCCGCAGTTGGGCTGAACCGGGAAACGGTTTATATCGCCAACGTCATCAAATGCCGCCCGCCGGCGAACCGTGATCCGCATATCGAGGAGCTGTCATCCTGTATCGACTATCTTGAACGCCAGATTGCACTCGTTCGCCCCCGGCTCATTCTGATTGTCGGGCGCGTTGCGGCGCAAACGTTGTTGCATACCGACACTGCCGTCGGTCGCCTGCGGGGAAAAGTGCATCATTTAGGTGAGCAGAAGGTTCCAGTCGTGGTGACCTACCATCCCGCCTATTTATTGCGCCGTCCTGCGGAGAAGGCCAAGAGCTGGGATGATCTCAAACTGGCATTGGCCCAGCAGGGCCACTCTGGCGATTGATGGCAACAGACTCGGAGCATCAGTCTCGGCAGATGATGCCGACGAATATCCGGGTAATGCGCCCTGACGATCTTCCCGCTGTCTATGATATCGAGACGCGCGCCTACGAGTTTCCGTGGAGCCGCGGTATTTTCAGGGAATGCTTTCGTGCCGGTTATCCTGCCTGGGTCATTGTCGAAGCAGGGCAGGTGGTGGGTTACGGGATTCTCACCGTGGCAGCGAACGAAGCGCATATTCTGAATCTGTGCATCGATCCCGACTATCAATACCGCGGGCTGGGAAGATGCTTGCTGGATGCACTGTTGTTCGCCGCCGAGCAGTTGGGAGCGGAGCGGGTTTTCCTCGAAGTGCGCAAATCGAATCGGCGGGCGCTGAGGATATACCTCGCGGCCGGATTCAAGCCCATCGGCATACGCAAGCGTTATTATCGAAGTCACGACAGTCGCGAAGACGCCATCGTGCTGTCAATGGAGAACGTTTCCAAGAACTGAGTTATCGGTGCTTGTAACTACTCAGCTCACCACTGAAACACGCCATCTCTGCGTTGGGAAATGGTCATTTACCCGTGTAAACTCACATTTCCCGCCTTGATCTGACGCGTTTCAGCGGCAATCTGAGCAGTTACGGCTCTATTTCTCTACCTACTGAATAGTTACCGGTGCTTTACGATAGTTGTCGAAACGTTGCCACCCGTTCAGGCGACTCTCCCCTTTCCCAAAGGGAAATTGGCTGACTTCTAAATCTGAACTCTGAAACTTGAGTGAAAACCGTTTGGCACGTGCTTTTCAGTATCGGAGCCGACGACTAACGCCGAATATAGCGAACCTTGGTAAATCCAGAGGAGAGCACTTCCGGCTCGGCGCGGACGGCTTCCTGCAAGTTGGCAAAGGGACCAACCTGCAGTTTGAAATACTCGGTGCCGTCGTCAGCCTCTGCGAAAATGACGACAGGATGTTTGAGCGTGGCTTTCAGCTTTTTCTGCTGCTTTTCCGCGTTTTCGCGTGAGGTGTAGGCAGCCAACTGAAGGAAGTAACGCGTGTCGGTTGCTGGTGCTGCTTTCTTTGTGGCGGCAGCATCGCTGCCAGTGGGTTCCGCCTTTTCGTCATAGGCGCTTTGCCAGGCAGTCGAGCTGGAAGGTTTGCCGAAAAGTTTCTGCTGTCCCGTGCAACCGCTCAGGCTAACGAGAATCATCGTGATGGCGAAGGGGATGGTGAAGGCGAACAGTCGGGGGGTGGGTGTCGTCATTTTCGGGATCCATGATGGTCCAAATGGGAGTGTCACAAGAGCTTACAATATTCGCCGTGGCATGAAAATCGCGGATTGTCAGGCCGCGCCTCTACCTTCTTCGGGAATCGCATCGAGCACGCCAGAAATTGTCTTGAGGCGCTCAAGATAGTCGTCTCGCTCGGTTCTGATGTCGATGATCTGTGTGGTCAGGTCTTCCATGTTGTCGCGCAGTTCGTTGACGCGCCGCTCGTACTCTTCTTTTTGCTGTTTCAGGTCTGCGACTTTTGACAGGAGCGACTCTTGTTCGTTGAGCAGCAGGTCGACTCTATCCTGATGCTCGTGTTTTTCGCTATCAAGCATTTCGATTTCACTGGAAAGTGACTCTCGTTCAGAGACGATTTCGAGCAGCTTTTTCTGTGCCTGTTTCGTTTCTGCAGAAAGATCGATCAGCTGGGTATTGAGCAGGTTCTTCTCGTCAGAGGTCGCTTCGAGTTCCTGCTCCAGTTCACGCTTGGCGGCGGAGAGTGCAGCAACACGTTCGAGCAGTTGCTTGACCTTGCTGTTACTTTCGCGCAGCCGTTGCTGATAGGAATGGATCAGTGCGTCACGCTGCTTGATCTCATCATCGAGGTCGGTGAACTGCGCCTTGTTGATGCTTTTTTCCAGCGTCAGTGTTTGTGCCTTGGCTTCCATGCCGGTCAAGCGGATGCGGAACTCTGCAAGCTGTTTGAGCTGTTTGCGATAGGCATCTGCAAGCGCATGATTCTCTTTTTTCAGACGGTTTCGGTATTGCTCCAGGGCGTGATATTTTTCCTGCCATTCGGTCAGTTCGCGAATCGCGGCACGTTCGCGGGAGCGCGCGGTAAAGCGGCCGATGAACCAGCCGATACCTGTGGCAGCGGCAAGAAAGAGAAAGATCTGCGTCATCAGGTATTGCATCAGTTCTCGAACTCCTGATTCGGGGCTTGCTGTGTCGGAAGGGTGAGGGCGGGTGGGTGCTCGATTGCGGTATTTGTAACAATAGAAGCAGAATCGGAGGTGACGCTATGGTCAATGGTGGCGATGTCGATAGCCACGGGGCGTGATTTCTGGTTGTTGGTGGCGCTTTCCTGACTCCAGCTCGTTTCTACCCGGCGCACACCGGTTGTGTTGCGCAGCAGACCCACCGCTTTGGCTGCCGCCTCGTCGCTGGGTGGTGTGCCAGACAGGCTGAGGTCGCGCCCGTCGATACTGACCAGTACCCACGCCATGCCGTGGGATTTCAAGGTTTGTTTAGCATTGGCGAGCACTTCAGACTCGATGGTGGGTGGAATGGTGTAAAGGCATAGCGCGAATACGGCTACCAGTAGAGTGTATCCGGTGAGCTTGAGAATCCAGCGCATCATTGCGTAATCCTGATCGTGAAACCCGAAGGTCGAAACATCCTGTCCGCTGTCACGGAACCTTCCTGCAATTCTAGGACAGAAGAGGCCGTGAATAATGTGGATTGTATCACTTTTCTAGTAATCCGTTACTATAGGTTATTTTCCTAAGTTACTGTTTCATAAATGGTGGGCTAGTGCGCGGGTGCGTTGATGCGGCGCCACAGGGCACGCCCGGCAAATGCCAGAAAGACTGGCCCGCCGATGATGAAGTACCAATAGTAGGTAACGAAACGCCAGGCGAGCAGGGTGGCGGCGATGGAGCTTGCACCAAGCCAGGGTGCCAGCAGAATGGTAAAACTGATCTCGACGCTGCCGCTGCCGCCAGGTAGTAGCGTCATCTGTCCAATGCCGAGGCTGAACATCTGAATAAAAAACAGATAGGACCACGGGACGTGAAATCCCAAGGCTTCGATGATGAGGTAGAGGGCTGAGTAGCGCAGCATCCAGTGACCGGCGGCGAGCACGTAGATTGAGGACAGTCGCCAGCGGGAGAACCCAAGAATCAGTCCCAGTCCGTGACGGAAGCGAATCACCCAGCGGGCAATATTCTTGCGCCGCCACGCCGACACCTTGAAACGCGCCAATAGCTTGCCGCTCCACAACAGCACCGGGCGGTAGTGCCGGGCAAAGAACCATAACCCGGCGAAACCGCCGACCAGCAACATAGCCATTGTCGCGATCTGGAAACCGAGGTGAAAATCCTCAGGGCCGGTCAGCAGCACCAGCGCCAGTACCATCAATGCAGTAACAAAGAAGAACAGATCCAGAATCTGCTCCAGTGCGAATACCGAGGCGGCTTTCGCCGAACTCAAGCCATGCCGGTGCAACAGATAGGTCTCGGTAATGGCGGCGCCGGTACCAGCAGGCGTTGCAGAACTGGCGAATTCTGACGCAAGTACTGTCGCTAATGCTTTACCCGGTGCGATCGATTCACCGACGCCTCGCATGATCAGCTTGAGCTTCAAGGCCTGCGCCACCCAACCCAGCGACACCATTGCCACACCGGCAGCCACGATACTGAGCGGGATCTTGCGCAGCTCCGCCAAGCCGTCCCAACCACCAATGACGAAGGGTATCAGCAGGCTGAGCGGTAATGCCGCCGCCAGCAACCACCAGGGGCGCTTCATGGGCGGGTTTCCACGGGAGCAGGGGCTAGATACATAAAAGTTTAATAAAACAGTGAGTTATGTTCAATATTATAGGTTGTATCTAGTCTCCGCCATAGTTTTTGTCACAGTTTGGTTCGAATTACTTGGCGGATTTTGTCACACGATTGTGTGGCGAGCGTAGTGTGTGCCATGCTGGGGCCAGTGGCACGCTGGTGAGAACTGCCATTCAGTTTGCCGCCATCTGGTATACGACAAGAGGTGTTGATTTTCCGTTCCGGCAGAATTACGGCATACTGTTGCCCAATGCGAATCACAAGGCAAACAAGCGGAAAAATCCTGAGCATCGTGCTGACGGCTTGTCTATTGCTGGCGACAATGCCGTCGTCATGGGCGCTGAGTCTCGATGACAGGTCAGCGCAGCTGGACGGGCATGAGGTATCGTCCCAGCAGTCGTTGCCCTGTCATTGTGACGACGAGCAGAAAACACGCGGCGGCAGCTGTTGTGATGACAGACAGTCGGCCGACTGCTGTGAGGGATGTCAGTTCGGGATCGCCAGTCTCTCGCCTTCTATTGCCGCTGTTTTCTCTTCATCGGCTCCCGTAGTCAGTGGTGACCAACTGCTGGTGGGTTACGCCTTTGTCATTAAACCTTCCTTTGTCTCAATTCTATTGCGCCCCCCTCGGCACTGATTTCGATCGCCGGCATCACAGCCTGTTAATACATCTTGCAATGGCGTAACGCGTCGTTGTTAACGGCTTGTCACGATTTATTTCCTCGGGGGGATTCATGAACCCATTTTGCTCCTCAAGCGGCGGGCGCATTGTCGTCGCGTTGATGTTTTTCCTTATTGTCGTTCATCCGCTGCAGGCGGATGACAATTCCGAACCGGTTCTCCACTTGCGGGATGCCGAGTATCTTGCCTTGGCTGCTGACCAGCGCCTGGTCGCAGCGCAGTTGAGGATGCTAGCGCTGCAGGAAACTGTCCAGGCTAGCGCAGAGCTGGAAGATCCCCAGGGCAGACTTGTTCTGCAAAGCCTGCCGGTGGACAGTTTCGACTTTGGTCAGGAGCCGATGACGCAACTACTGGTCGGTATCAAGCAGCCGTTTCCGGCGGGTAGCACGCGGCAGTTGCGCCGTGCCAAAAATGTTGCGCAAGTGTCCGAAGCAAATGCCGAACTGGCGGAACGTCGTGCCATGGTGCTGAGATCCGTGCGGCTGGCGTGGTTGGTGGTCTATGCTGCGGTGGCCGAGCAGCGGCTGCTGGCCCAGGAGCAGGGGTTGTTACGTCAGACACAGCCATTGCTGGAAGGGGCCTATCGCGCTGGCAAGAATCGACAACTCGATTTGGCGCGGCTGCGGCTGCGCATTGCACAGACCGAGGCAAATTTGGTGGCATCAGGCAGCCAGGAGCGGGCACAGCGGGCTGTGCTGGCACAGTGGGTCGAAGATGTTGATGTCAGAACCTGGCCAAAACAACTGCCGGATACGCTGGAACGCGCCCCCGCTGTCTCGCCAGACGCCAACCTTCAGTTGGTGCAGCTGGCTGCCCGCGAGGCGGTGGTCGAGCAGGATATCGCGTTGGCAAAGGAACAATTCAAACCGGCCTGGGCGGCAGAATTGAGTTATGGCGTCAGAGAGTCGCGTAGCGATTTGCTGAGCTTGGGTGTATCGCTGTCGCTACCGGTCGCCAAGGCCAATCGGCAGACCCCTGAGCTGGAGGGTAAACGCAAAATACTTGCCTCAGTCAAAGCGGAGCGCCACTACCGCCATGATGAGGTCAGTGCTGTGCTACAGCGGTTGCAGCAGGAGGTGGACGCGCTATCGCGGCAGATCGCTATCTATCAGCAACAGATCATCCCCGAACGTCAGACCATTATGCAGTTGGTCGATTCCGACTACAGCGCCGGGAAGGCGAGCGCCAGCGACGTGATCGAAGCCGACACGCAGCTGGTCAACAGCCAGCGTCAGCTGTTGCAGCTGGAAATCGGGCGTGCGCGCAAGATTATTGAAATTCGTTATCTGAGCGGCGAGCAGGAACCACTGGGCGCCAGCAGCCAGGAGACAAATCCATGAAACTACTCTTCGCCTTTTTTCTGAGCATTGTGTTGTTGTTTGCTGCTGGTTGTTTGCCAGAGCAGGAAAATACTGCCGAGCAGGTACAGGAATCTGCCTTGGAACACGCCGAAAAACATGCCGACCCTGACTATGTATGTCCAATGCATCCCCAAATCATTCGTGATGAGCCCGGTAGCTGCCCGATTTGTGGCATGGATCTGGTGCCCAAGTTCAGTGATGGCAAGCAGACGGATGATGACTTTCCCGGTATTTCGGTCAGCCCCGAGATCCAGCGCTCAATGGGGCTGCGCACCACCACCGTCAGCCGGGAGACGCTGTGGCGCTATATCAAGACGGTTGGGCGGGTCGAGTATAACGAGGATGATCTGTTGCATCTGCATCCTCGCAGCAGTGGATGGGTTGAAAAACTGTTTGTCCGCAGTCTGGGCGAACGGGTGACGAAAGGTCAAAAACTGCTGGCGTACTATTCGCCGGAAATCTATTCCGCTCAGGAAGAATACCTTGTGGCACTGCGTTCCGCTCGCAAGGAGTTGACGCGCTCGTCGGAAAAACGACTGGAGTTGCTGGGTGTGCCCAAGCGTGTAATCCGGCAGATCGAAAAAAGCGGCAAGGCGATGCGCTCGGTGCCGCTGTTGGCGCCTGCCGATGGTGTCATCGCAGCTATGGGTTTGCGTGAAGGCATGTATATCCAGCCGACTTCGGAGCTGTTCACGTTTGCGCAGTTGGCTGATGTCTGGGTCAAGGTCGATGTTTTCGAACACCAGATCGATTGGGTCGAGCAGGGTAATGCGGTCGAAATCCGGGTGGCTGCATTGCCCGGACGGGTGTGGAAGGGAACGGTGGACTATATCTACCCGGAACTCGATCCCGGCACGTTGACGCTGACGCTGCGAATCCGTGTGCAGAATCTTGAAGAGCAGCTGCGGCCAAATATGTTTGCCGATGTCGTGATCTACGGCGGGCCGAAAAAGGATGTGCTTGCGGTGCCGCGTGAGGCACTGATTCTTGCGCCGCAGAAAAATCGCGTCGTGGTGCAAACCGCTGATGGTGAATTCAAACCCGTTGAAGTCGAGACGGGCATGTTCAGCGGTGGCCGGGTTGAAATTCTCTCGGGGCTGTCCGAGGGCGATGTGATTGTCGATGCTGGCCAGTTCCTGATCGATTCCGAGTCCAACCTGGAAGCGAGCTTGCGCCGCTTCGCCGCACAGTAGAGGCGCATCATGCTACGCACCATCATTACGCATTCGATCAAAAACCGTTTCCTCATTTTATTACTCACGTTATTGCTGGTCATCTGGGGGGTGGTTTCGGTTTTTCGTACGCCGCTCGATGCGATCCCGGATCTTTCCGATGTCCAGGTGATCATCAAGACCTCCTTCACTGGGCAGTCGCCGCAGGTGGTTGAGGATCAAGTCACTTACCCCATTACGACGACGATGATGAAGGTGCCGCGCGCCGAGGTGGTGCGTGGTTACTCGTTTTTTGGTGATTCCTATGTCTATGTGATTTTCGAGGAGGGCACCGATCTGTATTGGGCGCGGGCTCGTGTGCTCGAATATCTGAACCAGGCGACTGCTGATCTTCCTGCCACCGCGCAGCCCGCACTGGGGCCGGATGCAACCGGTGTTGGCTGGGTCTATGAATATGCATTGGTGGATCGCAGCGGCCAGTATGATTTATCCGAATTGCGCTCATTGCAGGACTGGTTTTTGAAATTCGAGTTGCAATCGGTGCCGGGCGTGGCGGAAATCGCCACGGTGGGCGGCATGTTGAAGCAGTACCAGGTCACCGCCAATCCAGATCGTTTGCGGGCCTATGGCATCCCGTTGTCGCGGCTCAAACAGGCATTGCAGCGGGCCAACAACGAGGTGGGTGGTTCCGTCATTGATATTGCCGAGGCGGAATACATGCTGCGCGGCAAGGGCTACCTTTCCGGTGTCGAAGACATTGAAACCGTACCGGTAGGTATCAACAAGGCGACGGGTGCGCCCATCCTGGTACGCGATCTTGCCCAGGTGAATATCGGCCCGCAAATGCGGCGCGGCATTGCCGAGCTGGATGGCGAAAGTGAAGTTGTTGGTGGGATCGTCGTCATGCGCTATGGCGAAAATGCCTTGGAGGTGATAGAGCGTATCAAGGCGCGCATTGAAGCATTGAAGCAGGGATTGCCCGAGGGCGTCGAGATCGTCGAGACCTATGACCGCTCGCAACTGATCGAGCGCGCGGTCAAGAATCTGGGCGAAAAGCTGGTCGAGGAGTTTGCCATCGTCGCGCTGGTGTGCATCGTGTTTCTGTTCCATCTGCGTTCGGCGCTGGTTGCAATCGTTGCGCTGCCGGTGGGTATTCTGGTCGCCTTCATCGTTATGAACACGCAGGGAATCAACGCCAATATCATGTCTTTAGGTGGCATTGCGATCGCCATCGGCGCCATGGTCGATGCCGCGATCGTGATGATTGAAAATGCGCACAAACAGCTGGAAAAGTGGATGAACAGCTTTGGTCGCAAGCCCGACAAGCATGAGCGCTGGGAGATTATTACCGAGGCCGCTGCCGAGGTGGGTCCGGCGCTGTTTTTCTCATTGCTGATTATTACCCTGAGTTTCGTCCCTGTGCTGGTGTTGCAGGCTCAGGAAGGGCGCTTGTTTGCACCGTTGGCTTACACCAAGACCTATGCCATGGCGGCGGCCGCCGGGCTGTCGGTAACCCTGATACCCGTGCTGATGGGGTATTTCATTCGCGGCAGGATTCCAGCTGAGGAATCCAATCCACTCAACAAATTGCTGATTGCGATATACCGGCCATTGTTGCGGCTGGTATTGCGCTTTCCCCGCACAACCATACTCCTGGCGGCACTGAGTCTGCTGTCGGTGATCGTCCCGTTGCAGGATCTGGGGACCGAGTTCATGCCGGAGCTGGAGGAGGGAGATCTGTTGTACATGCCCACCACATTGCCCGGTCTGTCGGTGGGCAAGGCAACAGAAATCCTGCAACAAACGGATCGCATCATCAAAACCTTTCCTGAAGTCAAACGGGTATTCGGAAAAATCGGCCGGGCAGATACCGCGACCGATCCGGCACCACTGACCATGATCGAAACGACGATTCAGTTGCAGGAAAAATCACGCTGGCGACCCGGTATGACCATCGACAAGCTGATCAGGGAAATGGATGCCGCGATCCAGTTCCCCGGCCTGACCAATGCCTGGGTGCAGCCGATTAAGACGCGAATCGACATGTTGGCAACCGGCATCAAGACGCCAGTGGGCATCAAGGTGGCTGGCCCCGATCTGGCGGTGATCGAAGAGATCGGCAAACAGCTTGAAGCGGTCGTGAGTCAGGTCGAAGGCACGGCCTCGGTCTATTCCGAGCGGGTGGCCGGTGGCCGCTATATCGACATCGTGCCGGATCGGGTCAAGGCGGCACGCTTTGGTCTGAACATCGATGACATCAATGATGTGATTGCCGGTGCGCTGGGTGGCATGGATGTGACCTGGACTGTTGAAGGGCTGGAGCGTTATCCCGTCAATCTGCGGTACCCACGTGAGAGCAGGGATGACCTCGACAAATTGCGCAATCTGCCATTGGTGACGCCAACCGGCGCTCATATTCCCCTGTCGCGCATCGCAACCATCAGCGTGGTTGATGGCCCGCCGATGATCAAGAGCGAGAATGCCCGGCCCAATGGTTGGACATTTGTCGATATTCGTGATGTCGATCTGGGCTCCTACATCGGGCGGGCGCAACAGGCTGTGCGTGAAGGCGTTGAATTGCCGCCAGGATATTCGATTACCTGGTCCGGTCAGTATGAGTACCTGCTGCGGGCGAAGCAGCGGTTTCAACTGGTGATTCCCATCACCCTGCTGATGATTTTCATTCTGCTGTTCATGACGTTCAATCGCATCGGCGAGGCCGTGCTTATCATGGGTACCTTGCCGTTCGCGCTGACCGGCGGGTTATGGCTGTTGTGGTGGCTCGACTACAACTTTTCCGTTGCCGTTGCGGTAGGGTTCATTGCCTTGGCTGGAGTGGCGGCTGAGTTTGGCGTCGTCATGCTGCTTTATTTGAACAACAGCCTGGATGAATGGTGCGAACATCAACGCCTCAACAGCATGGATGACCTGAAAGGCGCCATCATGGAAGGGGCTGTGCTGAGGGTGCGCCCAAAAGCGATGACGGTGGCGGTGATCATCGCCGGCCTGATCCCGATCATGCTCGGGTCGGGGACAGGCTCAGACGTCATGCAGAAAATCGCAGCGCCCATGATCGGCGGCATGATTACCGCACCACTGCTCTCACTGTTCGTGATCCCGGCCATCTACTTGTTGATGAAGAAAAAACTGTGTCGACAGGAGAGGCAAGCATAGTAGGAGAGGTGGTGTAGCCCGCATTTCTCACCAGGGGTTATGGTGCCAGGCGGGCGATTTCCCAGTGACTTTCTTTGCGGCGGTATTCGAAGCGGTCGTGGAGGCGGTTGGGTCGGCCTTGCCAGAATTCTACGATGTCGGGTACGACGCGGTAGCCTCCCCAGAAGTCGGGCAGGGGGACTTTCCCGCTCTTGAATTTGCGCTTCATTTCATCGAGCTTCATGTCGAGGATTTTGCGGCTGGTGATGACGTTGCTCTGATTCGATACCCAGGCACCGAGCTGGCTGCCGTGGGGGCGGGTGAGAAAATATTTCATTGATTCCGTCGTGGAGATTTTCTCCGCACGTCCGGCGATTTCCACCTGGCGTTCCAGTTCGGTCCAGGGAAACAGCAGGCAGACGTTGGGGTTTGCTTCGATCTCGCGCGCTTTCTGGCTGCCGTAGTTGGTGAAGAAGACAAAGCCTTTTTGGTCGAAAGTTTTCAGCAGTACGGTGCGTGCCGAGGGTTTGCAGTCGGCGGATACCGTTGCCAGGGTCATGGCATTGGGGTCGGTAATGCTGGCGCGGGTGGCTTGCTCGAACCATTTCTCGAACTGGCTGACGGGGTCGCCGGCGAGATCGGCGCGGTGGAGGCCGCCGCGGGTGTATTCACGGCGGTAATCACTGATGTCCATGTTGTCGTGCTCAGGTGATGACGCTGGGCTCGCTGCGCCCGGTGTAGTATTCGATGCCGGCGAGTTGATGGGCGATGGTTGCTATCGGCTTCAGCAGTTCGTGGGCATCGGCGCTGTAGTCGCTGGCATTGCTGGTGAACTGTTCCAGGTAGACGCGCAAGGTCGCGCCACGGGTGCCGGTGCCGGACAGGCGAAATACGATGCGGCTGCCATCCTCGAAGCCGATGCGCAGGCCTTGATGTTCGCTGACGGAGCCGTCGACGGGGTCGGTGTAGCTGAAGTCGTCGGCATAGGCGACGGTGCGTCCGTCGAGTGTGCTGCCGGGAAGCCCGGCGAGTTTGGCGGTCAGGTTGGTCATCAAGGATTTTGCTGCGTCGCTGTCGACTTCTTCGTAGTCGTGGCGGGCATAGGCATTGCGACCGTAGGTTTGCCAGTGGTCTAACATGATGTCGGCGACCGACTGTTTTTTCGCGGCCAGCAGATTGAGCCAGAACAGTACGGCCCACAGCCCGTCCTTTTCGCGTACATGGTCGGAGCCGGTGCCGAAGCTTTCTTCGCCGCAGAGCGTGATCTTGCCAGCGTCGAGCAGGTTGCCGAAGAATTTCCAGCCGGTGGGCGTTTCGTAGCAGTCGACGCCCAGCTCGGCGGCAACGCGATCGGCGGCGGCGCTGGTGGGCATGGAGCGGGCAATGCCGGCAATGCCGTCGCGGTAGCCGGGTGCGACGGTGGCATTGGCTGCCAGTACGGCTAGGCTGTCGCTGGGGGTGACGAAAAACTGGTGACCGAGCACCATGTTGCGGTCGCCATCGCCGTCGGAAGCTGCGCCGAAAAACGGGCCGTCATCGGCGAACATCTCTTTGACCAGTGCCTTGGCATGCGCCAGATTGGGGTCGGGATGACCGCCGCCAAAGTCGGGTAGCGGTTCGCCGTTCCACACGGTGCCTTCGGGGCAGCCGAGCATCTCTTCGAAGATGCGCTTGCCATAGGGGCCGGTGACGGCGTGCATGGCGTCGAAGATCATGCGCCGACCGGCGAGGTAATCGCGAATCAGATCGAAATCGAACAGGGTCTGCATCAATTCGGCGTAGTCGCTGACGGCGTCGATGACGCGTATCTTCAGGCTGCCCAATTGTGTCTCGCCAATGCTGTCGAGGTCGATCGGGTCTGCCGTGGCGATGCGATATTTGCTGATCGTCTTTGAGGCGGCGTAGATTGCTTCGGTGATCTTCTCAGCTGCCGGGCCGCCATTGGGCGTGTTGAACTTGATGCCAAAGTCGCCATCCGGTCCGCCAGGATTGTGGCTGGCGGAAAGAATGATGCCGCCATCGGTGCCGTTCTTGCGGATCAGATGCGAGGCGGCTGGGGTCGAGAGAATGCCGCCCTGGCCAATGATCAGTTCGCCTATGCCATTGGCGGCAGCCATGCGGATAATGGTCTGAATGGCTTCGCGGTTGTAGAAACGGCCATCGCCGCCGACCACCAGGCAGATGCCGTCGAGCGTTGGCAGACTATTGAAGATCGACTGGACGAAGTTCTCCAGATAATGCGGTTTCTGGAACGTGGTGGTGGCCTTGCGCAGCCCGGAGGTGCCGGGGCGCTGGTCGTCGAAAGGGGTGGTGGCAACGGTGTTGATTTTGATGTCCATGATGCGGTTGTCGTTCGATTTGAAAGGCGGCGGATATGTTAAGCTTTTTTCCATGCGATGGCCCGAAATATGTCAAATTTGCGAAAGTCCCCGGCCCGGCAGTTTTTCTGCTTTGATGGAAATGTACGAGCAGAACTACATGCGGCTGCGTTGCCTGTGTCCGGAAATCCGTAGGCTGGAGGGGCATCATGTGTCGCAGGTGGAGGGGGCGCACGATCTGCACCTGATCGTGCTGGAGCAGGTGCGCCATACCACGACGCTGCAGCTCACCTATTTGATGGATGATGGTACGTTGCGGCCCGATGTCACCCTGCGTATCTACCATGATGCCCTGCAGGCCGAAGTGCTGAGCCGGCGTTGTCAGCTCAATGGCGAACTGATGAAGGCAGAGCGCATTCCTACCCAGGCGGCGCTGGCTTGCAAGTGGAAAGCCAATCGATTTCTCTATAAATGGCTCAATTACTGCGGGCGTCAGGGGCACGGCTTCCATGATCGCGTTGCCCGCGGCAGCGAGCGTGATCTGTGTGAAGTCTGAATTTGTCGGTTTGAAGGGGGGATTCCATGTCTGCAATTCTGGTAACGGGCGCCAATCGCGGTATCGGGCTGGAGCTGGTGCGCCAGTACAGCGCTGATGGTTGGCAGGTTCACGCCTGCTGTCGAAATCCCGCTGCTGCCACTGAGCTACAGCGTTTGGCCGAGGGCGGTGCAGGCAACGTGTTGGTTCATCGCCTCGAGGTGACTGACGATGCGCAGATCAGCGATCTGGCGCGGCAGCTGCAAGGGCAGCCCATCGATATCCTGTTTAACAATGCCGGCGTCTACGGTCAGTCTGATGCCTGGTTCGGCAATGCCAGCAGGGCAGCGTGGCTCGATGCGCTAAACGTCAATACCATTTCGCCAATGAAGGTGATGGAGGCATTGGTGGACAATGTTGCCGCCAGCGAGCTGCGCATCATGGCGACGCTGAGCAGCAAGATGGGCAGCATGGCTGACAATCGCTCGGGTGGCAGCTATGTCTATCGCTCCACCAAGGCAGCGTTGAACGCGGTGATGGTCAGTGCGGCCCACGATCTGAAACCACGCGGCATTACTGCCGTTGTGCTGCATCCCGGCTGGGTGCGTACCGACATGGGCGGCCCCAATGGCGAGATCTCGGTGGCTGAGTCGGTCACGGCGATGCGCCAGATCCTGTCCCGGGTTGGTCCCGACGATGCCGGTAGTTTCTACGAGATCGATGGCTCCATAATCCCCTGGTAACCCAGGTTGCGGTACCATCTGCAAGCGCGGTCGGGGCAGGTGGCGGCATATCGAAGATGAAGCGCCGAGCGGCCTGTGCTATAAATAAGTAAAAGCTGATATTTATTCTTGACTGTTTTACTTGGTTATTGCTAGACTGGTTCCAGATAACATTCAGGTCTGGTCTGGATGCGCTACCGAGGAGTAGAATTATGAAGCTTTCAACAAAGGGTCGTTACGCGGTAACGGCAATGATGGATCTGGCGATCCACGATCGCGAAGGTCCGGTAACACTGGCAGATATTTCACAGACGCAGGGAATCTCCCTGTCCTATCTCGAACAACTGTTCGCCAAGCTGCGCAAGCGCGGGCTGGTCGAGGGGGTTCGTGGTCCTGGCGGCGGCTATCGTCTGGCACGCATGCCGCACCAGATCACTGTCGCTGAGATCATCACCGCCGTTGACGAGAATGTCGATGTCATGCGCTGTCATGGTGATGGCAATTGTCAGGACGGCGTGCGCTGTCTCACCCACGAGCTGTGGGCGGAGCTCAGCAACCGCTTGTACGAATTTCTGGACGGCATCACGCTGGATCAGTTCGTCGAGCGCCCCGAAATCCGGGAAATCGCCCGACGCCAGGATGAAGAGGCGAAGCGTATGAATTTCGTCTTCCCGCGTCCAGCAGCCTAGCCCAGGAGAATGTCATGTCCGTAAAGCTCCCGATTTATCTCGATTACAGCGCCACTACGCCGGTGGATGAGCGCGTCGCGGAAAAAATGTCCGAATGCCTCACCATCGACGGTGTCTTTGGCAATCCGGCATCACGCAGCCATGCGTTCGGCTGGGCAGCAGATGAGAAGGTGGAAAACGCGCGTAAGCAGGTGGCCGAGCTGATCAACGCGAACCCGAAAGAGATCGTGTGGACCAGTGGTGCCACCGAAAGCGACAACCTTGCGATCAAGGGGGCTGCCCATTTCTATCGCAAGAAAGGACAGCACATCATCACCTGTAAGACCGAACACAAGGCAGTGCTCGATACCTGTCGCCAGCTCGAACGCGAAGGCTATGAGGTGACTTACCTCGATCCCGAGGAAGATGGTCTCGTCGATCTCGCCCAGCTCGAAGCGGCGATGCGTGACGACACCATTCTGGTTTCGATCATGCACGTCAACAACGAAATTGGCGTGATTCAGGATATCGAGGCAATCGGCGAACTGTGCCGTGATCGCGGTATTGTCTTTCACGTCGATGCAGCTCAGAGCGCCGGCAAGGTGCCGATTGATCTGGACAAGCTCAAGGTGGATCTGATGAGCTTTTCCGCGCACAAGATTTACGGTCCCAAAGGCGTTGGTGCCTTATTCGTGCGCCGTCGGCCACGGGTGCGTATCGAAGCGCAAATGCATGGTGGCGGTCATGAGCGCGGCATGCGTTCCGGCACCTTGGCGACGCATCAGTGTGTTGGCATGGGCGAAGCGTTCCGCATCGCGGGCGAAGAAATGGCGGCTGAAAATGCGCGCATTCTGACGCTGCGCAAACGTCTTTGGGATGGTTTCAAGGATATGGAAGAGGTCTATCTCAACGGTCATGAGGAGCAGCGTGTTGCGGGCAACCTCAACGTCAGCTTCAACTTCGTCGAGGGCGAAAGCCTGATCATGGCGCTGAAAGATCTGGCCGTATCCAGTGGCTCGGCCTGCACCTCGGCATCGCTGGAGCCAAGCTACGTCCTGCGGGCTATTGGCCGTGATGACGAGCTGGCGCATTCCTCGATCCGGTTTACGATCGGTCGTTACACGACGGCTGAAGAAATTGAATACACCATTGCCAAGATGCGCGATGCCATTACCAAACTCCGTGATCTTTCCCCGCTATGGGAAATGTATCAGGATGGTGTCGACCTGAAGTCCATCCAATGGGCTGCGCACTGAAGGTGATCCCTGCGTGATCGTCCGGTAGATTTTTCACGCGGAAACAAATACTGAGGTACACGAAAATGTCATATAGCGAAAAGGTAATCGACCACTACGAGAATCCACGCAACGTCGGCGTACTCGACAAGGACTCCAGTGCTGTCGGCACCGGCATGGTTGGTGCGCCAGCCTGTGGCGATGTGATGCGCCTGCAGATCAAGGTCGGCGACGACGGCGTCATCGAAGACGCGAAATTCAAGACTTATGGTTGCGGCAGCGCCATTGCTTCCAGTAGCCTGCTGACCGAATGGGTCAAGGGTAAAACCCTGGAAGAGGCGTCTCAGATCAAGAATTCCGATATTGCTGAAGAGCTGGCCTTGCCCCCGGTCAAGGTGCACTGTTCAGTCTTGGCGGAAGATGCGATCAAAGCCGCGATCGAAGATTATCAAGGCAAGCAAAGCGACGCCTGATTTCGCACTGGAGAGGCTGGAAGCATGGCGATAACACTGACCGATGCCGCCGCCGACCGGGTCAAGAACTTCCTTGAAAAAAGGGGTTCTGGTGCTGGCCTGCGGCTGGGGGTGAAAACCACAGGCTGCTCGGGCATGGCCTACGTGATCGAGTTTGCCGACGAGATCGAAGAGCACGATACGGTGTTTGAAGACAAGGGCGTCAAGATCATCGTCAATCCCAAGAGTCTCACCTATCTCGACGGCACCGAGCTGGATTTCGCCCGTGAAGGCTTGAACGAGGGGTTCAAGTTCAACAACCCCAATGAAGCCGATCGCTGTGGCTGCGGTGAGAGCTTTACTGTCTGATTTGGGAGGCAGTGCTTTTCCGATCCAGGTCCTGATGATCGTGCTGGCAAATTTCCGAAAATAATGGTGCCCTGATCTTGCATGACGCATCAAACGTCGAAAAGCCGGCTGACGCCGGCTTTTCGTTTTTAAACCGTAACTACTCAGCACAGGCCCGTAATTGCTCAGATTGCCCCCGTTTTGCGTCAAATCAAGGCGGAAGCGCGGAGTTTACGAGTGTAAATGAGCACTTCCAACGCAGAGTTGGCGCAAATAAGGGGGTAAGCTGAGCAGTTACTTCAAATCGAGCCTGTTTTTTAATGCTATGGCGATTGACCTGACCGAAAACTATTTCGATCTCTTTTCACTGCCGCTGGATTTCGATATCGACGTTGATGCGTTGGGCAGAAAATACCGCAGCTTGCAGCAAGAGGTGCATCCAGACCGATTTGCCGCTTCTGATGCACAGGCGCAGCGAGTATCGGTCCAGAGCACGGCGCATCTGAATGAAGCTTACGAAACGCTGAAAGATCCCCTGACGCGCGGTTTCTATCTGCTTGAACTCAAGGGTATTGGTTCGGGCGCGCATGAATACACGACGTCGGATGGTGCTTTTCTGATGCAGCAGCTGGAACGTCGTGAAGAACTGGAGGGTATTGGGCAGGCTGATGATCCTTTCGATGCACTTGATGCGCTGCGTGATGAGACGCATCGGGACGAACAGGCGCAGATGGAAACGTTTCGCACAGCCTGGGCTGCGGGTGACTACGACACTGCGTATGATGCGCTCACCAAGGTGATGTTCATTCGCCGCATGCTACAGCAGATCGATGAAATCGAAGAGCGTCTCGAAGACGAGTTGGACTGAGTCACCATCAATGAGGACCGGCTGAAATGGCATTGTTACAAATTTCCGAACCGGGCATGTCCGCAGCGCCGCATCAGCGCAGACTGGCGGCCGGCATTGATCTGGGAACAACGAATTCACTGGTCGCGTCGGTGCGCAGTGGCGTGGCTGAAACGCTGCCGGATGAACAGGGGCGTCATCTGCTGCCTTCGGTGGTCTATTACCGCGAGGATGGCCCGCCGCTGGTGGGCTATGAAGCGCTGGAGAAGGCTGACGAAGATCCTTTCAATACCATCGCATCGGTCAAGCGCCTGATGGGGCGTAGCGCCGGTGACCTGAAAAAGCTCGGTGGCCAGCTTTCCTATCGCATCGCCGATGTCGATAGCAATGTGCCGCGCATCGTCACCGCTGCGGGTGAAAAAACAGCGGTCGAGGTGTCGGCAGATATCCTTGTTGCCCTCAAGCAGCGTGCCGAAGAAACACTCGGGGCCGAACTCGAAGGCGTCGTCATCACGGTGCCGGCGTATTTCGATGATGCCCAGCGTCAGGCCACCAAGGACGCGGCGCGTCTGGCGGGTCTGAATGTACTGCGGCTGCTCAATGAGCCGACGGCTGCTGCTGTGGCCTACGGCTTGGAAAGTGGTGAAGAGGGGGTTATCGCCGTTTACGACCTGGGTGGCGGCACCTTTGATATTTCGATTCTGCGGCTGCACAAGGGCGTTTTCGAGGTGCTGGCCACCGGCGGTGATTCCGCGTTGGGTGGCGATGATCTGGACCATGCGATCGCCGAATGGATGTTGTCATCGGCGGGTATCGAGTCTTCCGACGATCACCATCTGATGCGGCGTTTCATGACCGCTGCGCGCAAGGCGAAGGAGGCCTTGACCGACGCTGACAGAACGGAAATCGAGGTTGAGCTGGCGGACGGCAAACATTGGCGTGCTGAGCTGACGCGAGCGCGATTTGCCGAACTGATTCGTCCATTGGTGAAGAAGACGACCGGTGCCTGTCGGCGCGTGCTGCGCGATGCGGGCATCAAGAAGGACGAGGTTCGCGAAGTCGTTATGGTTGGTGGTTCCACCCGGGTGCCGCTGGTGCGGGAAATGGTCGGAGAATTCTTTGGACGCGAACCGCTGGTCAGCATCGATCCTGACAAGGTGGTCGCCGTGGGTGCCGCCATTCAGGCCGATGTGCTGGTTGGCAACAAACCCGATGGCGATCTGTTGCTGCTTGATGTCATTCCGCTGTCGCTGGGTATCGAGACCATGGGTGGATTGGTGGAAAAGATCATCAGCCGCAACACCACTATCCCGGTGGCGCGCGCCCAGGAGTTCACCACCTACAAGGATGGTCAGACTGCGATGTCCTTCCATGTGGTGCAGGGCGAACGCGAGCTGGTGGATGACAATCGCTCGTTGGCCCGCTTCGAGCTGCGTGGCATACCACCAATGGTCGCTGGTGCGGCGCGCATCAAGGTGACATTTCAGGTCGACGCGGATGGTCTGCTGAATGTATCAGCGATGGAGGAGACCAGCGGTGCCCAGGCATCGATCACCATTAAGCCCTCCTACGGGCTGGGCGACAAGGAGATCGAAGCAATGTTGCGCGATTCGATGGAGCATGCGCAGGAGGACATGACGTTGCGTATGCTGCGCGAGCAGCAGGTGGAGGCCGATCGCGTCGTCGAGGCGCTGGATGCAGCACTGGCAAAGGATGGCGATGAATTGCTGTCAGCAGATGAGAAAGCAGACATCCTTGCAGCGCGCGATGCGCTCATCGTGGCGCGCCAGGGCGAAGATACGAACGCGATCAAGCATGCGATCAAGCAGGTCGAAGCGGCCGCCGAAAGTTATGTCGAGCGGCGCATGAATTCCAACATCCGCCAGGCGATGGCGGGTCATAGTGTAGAAGAGTTTGAGTAAACTGATATGCCAAAACTGATTTTCTTGCCCCACGAAGAGCTGTGCCCTGAGGGCAGCGTGATCGACGTTGAGCCTGGCGTCACCATCTGTGATGCTGCACTGGAGCACGGTATCGAAATCGAACATGCCTGTGAGAAATCCTGTGCCTGCACCACTTGTCATGTCTATGTGCGTGAGGGGTTCGATTCCTTGAATGAAGCCAGTGATGACGAAGAAGACATGCTGGACAAGGCCTGGGGTGTCGACCCCGACTCCCGGCTCAGTTGTCAGGCGGTGGTCGATAACGAGGATCTCGTCATCGAGATCCCGAAATACACCATCAATATGGTATCCGAAAGCCACTGAACCGGAGGTACATCATGGGTCTGAAGTGGACTGATACACTCGATATCGCGATAGAACTGGACGAAAAATATTCGGATGTCGATCCGTTGAAGGTCAATTTTGTCGATCTTCACAAATGGATCACCGAGCTGGATGATTTCGACGATGATCCTGAGCGATCCGGTGAACGCATCCTCGAAGCCATACAGATGGCCTGGATCGAAGAGCGAGAATAAGCAGGAAATAACGGCAAGACCGGGAAGAAATGGAGCGGGTGAAGGGAATCGAACCCTCGTTATCTGCTTGGGAAGCAGAAGTTCTACCATTGAACTACACCCGCCGCTGGAACGGGAGTTTACCCGAAATCACCCGCCGGGTCTTCGGGTGCTTGCTTCATCGGCTGAACAAGCCATCTTCCGCAGGTCGAACCTGCGTTCAACCCGAGCTGTAGGGGCGATTTCAATCGCCCAACCCAAGCAAGGCAAAAACCTCCGAGCCCCCCGCAGCACAAGAATCACCCCCAGGTTTGCCACAACTGCATGCGGCCAGTAGAATCCGCACACTTTTGATTATCCTTGCAAACCCGCGATCCGGCGGGTTTGTGTTATTTTACTCATTGAAAATCTGGAGTTTCCTATGGCGATCGAACGCACTATTTCCATTATCAAGCCCGACGCAGTAGCCAAGAATGTCATTGGCGATATCTATCGCCGTTTTGAGGAAGGTGGTCTGAAGATCGTCGCGGCCAAGATGAAGCATCTGAGCAAGCGCGAAGCAGAGGGTTTCTACGCAGTGCACAAGGAGCGTCCCTTCTTCAATGACCTGGTCGAGTTCATGACTTCCGGGCCGGTGATGATTCAGGTGCTCGAAGGCGAGAATGCCATTGCGAAGAATCGCGAGCTGATGGGGGCGACCAACCCAGCCGAAGCAGCTCCCGGCACCATCCGCGCCGATCATGCCTCGACCATCGACGAGAACGCGGTTCATGGCTCCGATGCGCCTGAAACTGCCGCTACCGAGATCGCATATTTCTTTTCCACGATCGAACTCTGCCCACGCACGAGGTAAGTATTCATTGGAAACCGCCACGAAGGTCAATCTGCTTGATTTCGCCCCCGCGGCGTTGACAGCCTGGTTCAAGGAACTGGGGGAGCCGGCCTTCCGTGCGCAGCAGGTTTTTAAATGGATTCACCAGCAGGGCGTCAGCGATTTCAGCGCAATGACGAACATCAGCAAGGCGTTGCGTGCACGTCTGGCTGAGATCGCCGAAGTCCGGGGGCCGGAGATCGTCATGGAGCAGCCCTCCAGTGACGGTACCCGGAAGTGGCTGCTACGCCTCGACGACGGCCAGTGCATCGAGGCGGTATTCATTCCGGAATCCAGTCGCGGCACGCTCTGCGTCTCGTCCCAGGTGGGCTGTGCGCTGGATTGCACGTTCTGCTCGACGGCACGGCAGGGTTTCAATCGTAACCTGAGCGTGCATGAGATTATTGGTCAGCTGTGGTCGACCGAGCATCGGCTACGGCAGGAAAGTGGCGGTGAGCGGGTCATCAGCAATGTGGTGATGATGGGCATGGGCGAACCGCTGCTGAACTACGATAACGTGGTGTCGGCATTGAAGATCATGCTCGATGACAATGCCTACGGTCTGAGCAAGCGGCGGGTGACGCTGAGTACCTCGGGTGTCGTTCCGGCACTGGACAGGCTCAGTAGCGAAGTCGATGTGGCGCTGGCGGTGTCCCTGCACGCACCTAATGATGATTTGCGTGATCAGTTGGTGCCGCTGAACCGAAAATACCCGATAGCCGAACTGCTGGCGGCCTGCCAGCGCTTTCTCGACAGCAAGGCGCAACGGGATCGCATCACCATCGAGTACGTCATGCTCGACGGCGTGAACGATTCGCCGCAGCATGCGCATGAGTTGGCTCGGTTGCTGCGCGGGTTGCCATCCAAGGTCAACCTGATTCCGTTCAACCCGTTCCCGGAGACACGCTACCGACGCTCGTCACGGCAGGCGATCGATCGCTTTCGCGATATTCTCTATCACAAGGGGATCAATACCATCACCCGCAAAACCCGCGGAGATGATATCGATGCCGCCTGTGGCCAGCTTGCCGGCAAGGTGAATGACCGTAGCCGTCGCGAGATCCACTTCGCGCGTATCGAGAAAGCATCATGACAGTACGTGGCGGATCAGCGTTGGCAGGGATTGTCATGGCCGTGTTGCTGCTCGGAGCCTGTGTCGGGCCGGGCAAGCCGAAGGTGGACAAGGCGCGTGTCGCCGAACTCAATACCCGGCTGGGTCTGGAGTATTTGCAACAGGATAGGCCTGATCTGGCCAAGGTCAAACTGGATCGTGCACTGGAGGCGCGCCCCCGCTCAGCGGCGGTCAACTGGGCCAATGCGCTGCTTTATGAAAAGCTCGGTGATATGGAAAAGGCCGAAGCTTTCTATCGCAAAGCTGTAAAATATGATCCCGATTCAGCTGAGGCGCACAACAATTTTGGGGCTTTTCTGTGTAAGCGCGGGCGTGCCAACGAAGGTGTCAAGCACTTCGACAAGGCCGCTGCCAACACGGTGTATCCGACACCCGAATATGCATTGACCAATGCCGGAGTCTGTCTGCTCGAAGCGGGTGACGACGTCGAAGCCGAAGCCTATTTTCGCAAGGCGCTGGACAGAAATCCCCGTCACGCGTCGGCGTTGTACCAAATGGCGTTGCTCACCTATCGGCAAAAACGCTACCTTTCGTCACGGGCTTATCGGGAACGTCTGAGTGCGGTGATGAAGGGGCCGCAGCCGAAAGTGCTGTGGCTTTGTGTGGTCACGGAGCGAGCCATGGATAACTTCAACGAGGCGGATCGCTGCGAAAAAGAGCTGAAAACCAGATTCCCGGCATCGGAGGAAGCTTCGTCGCTGTATTGAACACATGGATGACACTAACCAGAATTTTGGCCATCTCTTTCGCAGCTTGCGTGAGCAGGCCGGGCGCCAGCTCTCCGATGTAGCAGCGGAGCTGCACATCAACGTCGCGCATTTGCAGGCGCTGGAAGATGAAGCTTTCGATCGACTTCCCAGTCAGTCCTTCGCTCGTGGGTATATCCGCGCCTATGCACGTGCGCTGGAAACCGATGCCGAGCCACTGCTGAAAGCCTATTTGCGCAGTGCGCCTCCGACCGAGGCGTGGCACGTCAACCAGCCGCTGGAAGAAGAGACGCAGACATCACGGCTGCCGTTGCTGCTCGGCACCGCTGCGGTGGCTGCGACCATTGTTGCGCTGTTTGTCATCTGGTTTCTCGGCAGTGGCTACCTGGACAAGGAGTCGACGCTGGCGGATCGGCCAGTGGAAGCACCGGCATCGTCGGTGGCTCCAGAGTTGCTGCCGATGTCCGAACAACAGCCGCAAGCAGCACCGGTGATCGCGGACGACCAGGACGACAAAGCTGAGACAGCTGCAACTGGCCAAGGAACTGGCGAAGACGATGCTGGCGCCGATCCCGCGGTGGCCGACGACGCCGATACACAGAAAGAACCGACGCCGGAAAAGTCCACGCAAGCCGATGACGATCAGGCCGAGCCAACGCAGCAAGAAGACAAGGCCGGGGGAAATCAGGCGGCGTCCAGCCGGGTTAAACCTGACGATGACAATCCAGACCTGATTCGTGCACCCGAGGGCAACGACAAGGTCGTGATCACCCTGAACGATGATTCCTGGGTGGATATCAAGGATGCGAACGGCCAACGTCTGCTGCGTGGTCTCTATCTCAAAGGCGCCCACAAGACGCTGATCGGTCAGGCACCGTTTCAGGTCTTTCTCGGCAATGCCCCTGCGGTGACGTTGCAGGCGGCCGGCAAGGCTGTTGACTTGAGTGGCTTTGTCCGCCCCAACAAGACAGCACGTTTCGTTGTCCTGCAAAAAACGGAAAACTGATGGCTCAACAGATTCAATCGATCCGCGGGATGCACGACATCCTGCCCGACGAGAGCGGCCAATGGCATTGGCTCGAGCGCCATGCGCGCGATGTGCTGGAACGTTACGGCTATCGTGAGATTCGCATGCCGATCGTGGAAAAGACCGAACTGTTCAAGCGCTCGATCGGAGAGGTGACCGACATCGTCGAAAAGGAGATGTATACCTTCGAGGATCGCAACGGTGACAGCCTCAGCCTGCGGCCCGAAGGCACCGCCAGCTGTGTGCGCGCCGGGATTCAGCATGGCCTGTTCCACAATCAGCAGCAGCGGCTGTGGTACCAGGGGCCGATGTTTCGCCATGAGCGTCCGCAGAAGGGGCGCTATCGCCAGTTCCAGCAGATCGGTGTTGAAACCTTCGGCTATGCCGGCCCCGAGATCGAGGCCGAATTGATCGCGATGACCCAGCGCCTGTGGGATGTGCTGGGCATTGCGGATGTCACGCTGGAGCTGAACACCCTGGGTACGCCGGAAAGCCGCAAGGCCTATCGTGAGGTATTGGTCGACTTCTACCGTGCCCATCTCGATCAGCTCGACGACGACAGCCGGCGGAGACTCGAAACCAATCCACTGCGCATTCTCGATAGCAAGAATCCCCAGGTGCAGACCCTCAATGACAACGCGCCGTCGCTGCATGACCATCTGGATGACGCCTCGAAAGCACATTTCGCGACGCTGTGTGCTTTGCTCGACGATGTCGGGATTGCCTATCAGTTGAACAGCCGCCTGGTGCGCGGGCTGGACTACTACTCGCACACGGTTTTCGAGTGGACGACGACCGCACTCGGCGCGCAAGGCACGGTCTGTGCCGGTGGGCGTTACGATGGCCTGGTGCCGCAGCTCGGTGGCAAACCGACCCCCGCCGCCGGATTTGCGATGGGGGTCGAACGGCTGCTGGAGCTGGTGCGCGTGCAGGGTGGCGCTGACGCCAGCTACCGCCCCGATGCCTATCTGGTGCTGGCGGGCGACGCAGCACAGCGTCGCGGATTCGCGCTGGCAGAACGGCTGCGCAGCGATCTGCCGCAGCTAAAACTCCAGGTCAATATTGGCGGCGGCAGCTTCAAGGCGCAGATCAAGCGCGCCGACAAGAGCGGCGCCGAGGTGGCGCTGATCATTGCTGACGATGAGCTGGCCGCCGGCACGATCACGGTCAAACCGCTGCGTGACCGCACGGCGCAGCAGGAAACCGTTCCCTACGAAACTGTAATTGAAAAGCTGTCTGCCACTTTGGCATAAGCGGAGAAACGACCGATGACTGAATATGTAACCGATGAACAACAGGTAGAAGCACTGAAAAAATGGTGGGCGGAAAACGGCCGCTACCTGATCGGTGGTGTCGTCCTGGGGCTGGCGATCCTGTTTGGCTGGAATGGCTGGAAAGACTACAAGGAAAATCGCGGCAAGACGGCATCCGGCCTTTATTCGCAGTTGGAGCAGGCGGTTGCGGCCGGTGATGCGCAGCGGGCGCAGGCGTTGCAGGGGCAGCTCGTCGATGACTATGCGGCCACGCCTTATGCGGCTGCGGCTGAACTGACCATGGCACGGCTGGCGGTGGAAAAGGACGACCTTGCCACGGCCGAGCTGAATTTGCGTTCGGCGATTGAACTGGCGGACCAGCAGGCGGTACGCGAGCTGGCTCAATTGCGTCTTGCCTATGTGCTGACGGCTGAGGGTAAGGCAGAGGAGGCACTGAGCATCCTGGATCGTGACTGGGATGCGGCGTGGACATCACTGCGCGAGGAGCTTCGCGGTGATGCCTACCAGGCGCTGGGCAAGCTAGATGTGGCGCGGCAGGCCTATGACAAGGCATTGTTGACCGCGGGCGGGCCAGCCAGTTATCTCCAGCTCAAGCGTGATGCCCTGGGTCAGTCCGAACCAGCCAACGAGGAGCGAGCTTCTTGAAACGATTAGCCATATTGCTGATGACCCTGGTGCTGGCCAGCTGTGCCGGTACCGACAATGTCGCCCCACCGACCGCGCTTGAGCCCATCGACGAGACGTTGCAGACCAAGCGGTTGTGGGCGCACGACACGGGCAATGGGGAAGGTGGGTTCTTTTTGCGGCTGCATCCCTACGTCGAGGATGGCAAGATCTTTGTCGTCAGCCGGGCAGGGGAGTTCACCGCCTGGGACAGTGACGGCAAGTCGCTGTGGAAAACCACATTGCAGCCGGGTATCACTGCCGGTGTCAACGGCGGCGAGGGGATCGTCGCCGTTGGCAACGAAGACCGCGAAGTCATCGCAGTCTCCGCCGACGATGGCAAGGAGTTGTGGCGACAGTCGGTCAGCAGTCTGGTGACTGCGCTGTCGCGCGTCGAGGATGGTGTGCTGGTCGTCCGCAGTGGTGACGGCAATATCTTTGGTCTCGATGCGCAGAGCGGCGATGTACGCTGGAAAATCAGCCGTACCGTGCCGGCACTCAGTATCCACGGGCAAAGTGAACCGCTGGTAACGCAAGGTGTTGCACTGATCGGTCTCGACAATGGCCGCTTGCTGCTGGCGTCGCTGAAAGATGGCAAGGGCGTCTGGGAAAAGGTGGTCGCCATCGCCGAGGGGCGTAGCGAGATCGAGCGCATGGTCGATATCGACGGTGCCTTGGCGCTGCGCGGCGCGGTCGTGTTCGTGGTGACCTATCACGGCAAAGTGGCCGCTATCGATGCACGTAGTGGCAAGACAGTGTGGATGCACGATGCCTCCAGCGTAACCGGCGTTTCCGAAGCCAATGGCCGTGTCGTGTTCAGTGATGAGAACAGCGTCGTCTGGTCGCTGGATGCGCGTACCGGTGTACCGATCTGGAAGCAGGAGGCGCTGAAATTTCGTCGCCTGACGCGCCCGGTTGCGGTGGGTGACTATCTCGTCGTCGGTGATTTTGAAGGCTATCTGCACTGGCTGGATGCAGCGACCGGCAAGCTCGTTGCGCGGGATCGCGCCAGTTCCCATGCGATACTGGCGGCGCCAGTGGTCGCCGATGGCAAAGTCCATGTGCTGGCCACCGATGGCAAGCTCAGCGTCTGGGAAGTCGATTCAGGCAAATGAGCACTGTCATTGCCCTGGTGGGGCGTCCCAATGTTGGTAAATCCACACTCTTCAATCAGTTGACGCGATCCCGCGACGCGATTGTTGCTGATTTTCCCGGCCTCACACGCGATCGGCAGTATGGTTTTGGCAAACTGGGGGGCCGCTATCTGGTGATCGACACGGGTGGCTTGGGTGAAGAAACCGAGCAGATCGACGATTTGATGTCGGAACAGACCCGTCAGGGCATCGAGGAGGCCGATCGCATTATCTGGCTGCTGGATGCTCGTGCCGGGCTGACGCCTGGTGATGAAGCCATCGCCGATGCATTGCGTCGTGCCGGCAAGCCGGTTTTTCTTGCGGCCAACAAGACAGACGGCCTCGATGCCGAGCAGGCCATGGCGGAATTTCACGGCCTGGGGTTCTCCTCGCCGGTACCGATTGCCGCATCACATGGCCGCGGCTTGCAGAAATTGATGGAGACCGTGCTCGCTGGCACGGACGCAATCGAAACCGAAGAAGCGCCGGCAGAAGATCCCGATGCGGGCATCAAGATTGCCTTTGTCGGGCGTCCCAATGTTGGCAAGTCCACCTTGCTGAATCGCATCCTCGGTGAAGACCGGGTCGTCGTCAGCGATGTGCCGGGCACCACGCGTGACAGCATCGCCGTGCCCTTCGAGCGTGATGGCCAGAAATACACGCTGATCGATACCGCGGGTGTGCGGCGGCGGGGCAAGGTGACGGAAACGGTTGAAAAGTTCAGTATCGTCAAGACACTGGCATCGATCGACGTGGCCGATGTCGCCATTCACCTCATCGACGCACAGGAAGGTGTAACCGACCAGGATGTCAGCCTCATTGGCTTGAGCGTCAATGCCGGCAAGTCCGTTATCGTCTGTCTCAACAAATGGGACGGCTTGAGCAATCAGCGTCGTGAGGAGCTGAAGGAGGACTACGCCCGCAAGCTGGCATTTCTCGACTTTGCCGAACGCTACACCATCTCGGCGCTGCATGGCACCGGCGTCGGGCTGTTGTTCGATGCAGTGCAACGGGCATGGCGATCTGCCACCATCGACATTCCAACCACCAAAATGACCCGGCTGCTGGAAATGGCGGTGGCACGACACCAGCCACCGATGGCGCGAGGGCGGCGCATCAAATTGCGCTATGCGCACCAGGGTGGCCGGCGGCCGCCAGTAATTGTCATTCATGGTACCCAGACTGATCGTCTGCCAGCCGCCTACAAGCGCTATCTGGAAAATTTCTTTCGTCAGCAACTCAAACTGGTTGGTACGCCCATCCGCATCGAGCTCAAATCCGCCGCAAACCCCTTCGCCGGGCGCAAGCGCAAACCATCTGCGAACCCTGGTGATAGGAGCGGAGGGCGCAGGCGCTAGCCCCTGCTTATGAATCGACTCGAAACTTCCCGATTCAAGCAGACAGCCTGAACCCAACGTAGGGGCGAATTCATTCGCCTTACCCGGGAGCCGAAGATTGTCAGGCCTCCAGCCCGCAGTGGAATGGCGATTGAAATCGCCCCAACACCAGAAACTTTTGCTTATGAATCGACTCGAAACTTCCCGATTCAAGCAGACAGCCTGAACCCGGTGTAGGGGCGAATTCATTCGCCTTACCCGGGAGCCGAAGATTGTCAGGCCGCCAGCCCGCGGTGGAATGGCGATTGAAATCGCCCCAACACCAGAAACTTTTGCTTATGAATCGACTCGAAACTTCCCGATTCAAGCAGACAGCCTGAACCCGGTGTAGGGGCGAATTCATTCGCCTTACCCCGAGAGCCGAAGATTGTCAGGCCTCCAGCCCATGGCGGAATGGCGATTAAAATCGCCCCAACACCAGAAACTTTTGCTTGTGAATCGACTCGAAACTTCCAGATTCAAGCGGATAGCCTGAACCCGGTGTAGGGGCGAATTCATTCGCCTTACCCCGAGAGCCGGAGACTGTCAGGCCGCCAGCCCGCGGTGGAATGGCGATTGAAATCGCCCCAACGCGAGAAACCCTCCAGGCTACTGCTACTTTTGCTTATGAATCAACTCGAAACTTCCCGATTCAAGCAGACAGCCTGAACCCGGTGTAGGGGCGAATTCATTCGCCTTACCCCGAGAGCCGGAGATTGTCAGGCCTCCAGCCCGCAGTGGAATGGCGATTGAAATCGCCCCAACGTCAGAAACCCTCCAGACTATCGCTACTTTACCTTCTCGATATAGGCATACGCCGAGTGGTTGTGAATCGATTCGAAATTCTCTGATTCGAGTTGATAGGCGGCGATGCGGTCGTCTTCATTGAGTTTTGCGGCGATGTCGCGGATCAAGTCTTCGACGAACTTGGGGTTGTCATAAGCACGTTCGGTGACGTATTTTTCATCCGGGCGCTTGAGCAGGCTGTAGAGCTCGCAGGAGGCTTGCTGCTCCACCAGATCGATGATGTCCTCGACCCAGATGAAGGTCTTCAGCCGGGCGTTGACAGTGATGTGCGAGCGTTGGTTGTGGGCACCGTAGTCGGAGATTTTCTTCGAGCAGGGACAGAGGCTGGTGACGGGCACGACGACCTTGATCCATGAGGTGACTTCGTCGTCGTGGATTTCGCCGATCAGCGTGACTTCGTAGTCCATCAGGCTTTGCACGCCGGAGACGGGGGCGGTCTTGTTGACGAAATAGGGGAAGGTCATTTCGACGTGGCCTGAGCGCGCTTCGAGTTTTTCGCTGATTTCGCGCAGCATGGCGTGGAAGGTATCGACGGTGATCTCGCGCTCGTGATTATTCAGAATTTCGACGAAGCGCGACATGTGGGTGCCCTTGAAGTCCTGCGGCAGGTTCACGTACATGTTGAACTCGGCGACGGTGTGCTGCTCGCCGCCGCTGCGTTCGGCAATTCTGACTGGGTGCTTGATGCCTTTGATGCCGACTTTGTCGATCGGGATCTGGCGGCTGTCGGCAGCGCCCTGAACGTCGGGGATTTCACATTGGGGAGTGGCCATGATGATTACTCTTGGTCCCGGGTGTAACGAACGCAGGCGCGTTCGGTTTCCCAGAGTGTAACGGCGCTAACGCGGACATGTGCGGAATTGAGCATGCCGGAGAGTTCGTCGAAGAAGTATTCGGCGATGTGTTCCGCGGTAGGGTTTTTTTTCGTAAACGGCGGCAGTTCGTTGAGATAGCGATGATCCAGCCTGCCGGCGATTTCCCGCGTTGCTTTCTTGATGTCCTTGAAATCGATGGCCATGCCGATGTCGTCGAGACGGCTGGCCTGGACCTCGGTTTCCACCTTCCAGTTGTGTCCGTGCATGCGGCTGCAAGCGCCCGGGTAACCTCTGAGCGTGTGTGCGGATGCGAAATCGGCAATGACTTTGAGTGTGAAGAGCGCGGGCATGAAATGAGGGGTGACAAAAATCTAGCGGGATGCTATCCGAGAGGATAGGGGAATGCAATTTCCCGCTGCAATGTGAGTGCAAATGCGGCTGTAGATGCCTTCTGCGTCCAGCCCGGCATCGGCGAGCAGCTCTTCGCGGTTGCCATGGGCCAGGAAGCGGTCGGGTAGACCAAGGTTGAGTAGGGGGGTGGTCATACCAGTCTGATTGAGTTGTTCATTGACGGCACTGCCAGCGCCACCGGCGATGCATCCATCCTCGATGGTCACGAGATGGTCGTGGTTTGCTGCCAGGTCGAGAATGAGTGCTTCGTCGAGCGGCTTGACGAAGCGCATATTGGCGACCGTCGCATCCAGTTTTTCGGCGGCTTCCAGGGCTGCTGGCAGTGGTGCGCCAAAGACGAGCAGGGCGATCTTGCTGCCCTTGCGGACGACCTCGCCCTTGCCGATGGGGAGGGTGTCGAGCGTGTCTCCGGGTTCTGCGCCGATGCCTGCGCCGCGTGGATAGCGCACGGCGGCAGGGCCGTTGTGGCGGAATCCGGTGCTGAGCATCTGGCGGCACTCGGCTTCGTCGGCCGGTGCCATGATGACCATGTTCGGCACGCAGCGCAGAAAGGCGAGGTCGAAGCTGCCGGCGTGGGTCGGGCCGTCCGGGCCAACGACGCCACCACGGTCGATGGCGAGCAATACCGGCAGGTTCTGCAAGGCGATATCATGGATGAGTTGGTCGTAGGCGCGTTGCAGAAAGGTTGAATAGATGGCGACGACGGGTTTCGAACCGCGAATGGCCATGCCGGCGGCCAGCGTCAGGGCATGCTGTTCGGCAATGGCGACATCGAAGTAGCGGTCAGGAAATCGTTCTGAAAAGGCCACCAGGCCAGAGCCTTCGCGCATGGCCGGGGTAATGCCCATCAGGCGTGCGTCGGCGGCCGCCTGGTCGCAGAGCCAGTCGCTGAATACGTCGGTATAGGTCTTTTTTGCAGCGGCTTTGCCACTGCTGCTGGGAATGCCGGCATGGCGGTCGAACTGGCCGACGCCGTGGTAGCGCACTGGCTCGCGTTCGGCATGATGATAGCCCTTGCCTTTTTTGGTGACGGCATGGAGCAGGATCGGGCCGGGCATGTCGCGGAGGTTTTTCAAGGTCCGCAGCAGGGTTGGCAGGCTGTGGCCGTCGACAGGCCCGATATAGTTGAAGCCCAGCTCCTCGAACAGCGTGCCAGGCATCACCATGCCTTTCATGTGTTCTTCGGCGCGGCGGGCGAATTCTTCAATTGGCGGCAGATGCCGCAGCAGCCGTTTGCTTTCCTCGCGCACCGTGCTGTAGAGGTGGCTGGAAAGGACGCGGGTGAAGTAGTTTGACAGGCCGCCGACATTGGGCGAGATCGACATGTCATTGTCGTTGAGGATGACCAGCAAGTCTTCCTTGAGGCCACCGGCGTGATTCAGCGCCTCGAATGCCATGCCGGCCGTCATGGCACCGTCGCCGATCACTGCGATGGCTTTCTGTTTCTTGCCCTGCGCCCGGGCGGCAATGGCCATGCCCAGCGCGGCGCTGATCGAGGTGCTGGAGTGGCCAGCGCCAAAGGCGTCATATTCGCTCTCGTCGATGTTCGGGAAGCCAGCCAAACCACCACGTTGACGAATTGTGGTCAGCTGCTCACGTCGGCCAGTCAAGACTTTGTGGGGATAGCACTGATGACCGACATCCCAGACCAGCGGGTCATTGGGTGTGTCGAACACATAATGGAGGGCGATGGTCAGCTCGATCACACCCAGGCCTGAGGCAAGATGGCCGCCGCTTTGTGACACGGATTCAAGAATGAACTCGCGCAACTCGGAAGCGAGCTGCGGCAGTTGCGACTCGGGCATTTCGCGCAAATCGGCTGGTGAGTTGATTCTGGAGAGCAAGCTGGAGTTCACAGCGTCGATGGCAGCGTCAAAAGGCACAGTATCGGACGAACCGGGCCGGAAAACAACCGGGGTGCCGTGATGAGGGGTATTCCTGCAGGAGGAAGGTGTCGCTTCAGCAGGCGCGGCAGAACAGGCGCAGTATCGGTCGGCAAAGCAGCCACACCAGGAGGATATTGAGTAATGGTGTACCGAGAACGGTCGCCATGCGAATCGTCTCCGAACCACCCACGAAAATCGGCGTCAGATTCCAGGGCAGCCCCAGTGGAGTCAGCACCAGTGCGGTGATCAGATCGAGCGTGGCATTGTGCATGCTCATGTTGGTAAAGAACATCACCACACCGGCAACCCACGCGAGTACCATCAGCCCAACGAGCCCTTTGCAGAACATGGTTATTCTCCTTTTTGTCACCGCAACGGGACGGGTTTTGTGTTTGCCCTGAGCGGTGCTGGGTTAATCGAATGGGGATCATCTTTTCATGCTGCGGCGATCGTGTCGATACGGAAGATTTCCCGCGAATGTTGTGTCTTGCCGGCCGGGCATCAACCAAAGTAGCCATGCAGATACCAGTTGGTGTTTTTGCCGATTTCCTGAAACACCCATAAGGTCTGCTGTTGCCGGGAGCGGGCGACATAGTAGTCGCGGCGCGTGCCGTGGCTGTCCCACCAGCCGGATTCGATACGCTCCGGGCCTGCCAGCAGCGTCAGCGGGCAGCCGTGGAGTTGTGGGCCATGGTCGCTGAGACTCAGGGCTTGTGGCGGGTCGATTAGTCAGGGAGGGCGCTGGTGCGGATGACCGGTGCCCTGTAACGGCTTTTGGTTCTGTTGCCAGGGGGTGGTTGTCGTGGCTTTTTCCGGGCGATGGTCGCCGACAATGTTCAGTTGACGAATGGTATCGGGGCCGAGGCGGTTGCGCAGGCGTTCGAGAAAGCGGGTGACATCGGGTTGCTCATTGCTGCGTGGCGCGAAGAGATCGAGGTTGTCGGGTGACAGCGGTAGTGGTTTCGTGACGCGCAGTTCAATGCCTTCGACCGGTGCGGCAAGTTGGTGTCGGTCGAGCTTTTCCTGCCACAGCGATAGCAAATGATCCGGGTTGCTGGTGGGGGCGAGCAGGGTCAGGCACAGCGTTTCGATGGGGCGTTGTGGGGCGATCAGGCCCAGTTGCAGTTCCTGTGCACCGGCGTTGCGGGCCAGCAAAAAGCCGTGCAGTTCTTGCAACAGACGGCGTAGCAGGAACAGCAGTGCTTCAGTTTCCTGTACCGCATCGGGCAGCATGATCTGACTGTGGAAATGCTCGGGCGATTGGTATGGCTCGCGTGGGTCGGGCGCATGGCCCAGTATCCGGTCGAGCTGCAGTGGCAGTTCAGCGCCGAAGCGCCGCAGCAGTCCGGCGCGAGGCACTTGCAGGCAGGCACCAATGGTTTCGATACCGAGTAGTCGCAATGCCTGCCGGGTGTCGGCATCGAGCGATAGCAAGTGTACTGGCAGCTCGGCAATCTGCGCGTGCAGGGTGGAGCGTTTCCGTATGACCGTGTCGATTCCCGCCTGGGCCAGCAGCCAGGCAGCCGCCGGTGTTGGTGCAATGCCTTGTCGACAGCGGTAGCCGAGCCGTTGGGTTGCCTCGTCGATGCGCTGTTGCAGGGCGCGAATGCCGCCAAACAGCGACAGGCTGGCTCTCACTTCCAACAACAATCCCGAAGGCGGTTGCAGGCTCACCACGGGTGTGAATTGCTGGGCCCATTGCGCCAGCCGCCGTAGTGCAGCCTGTTCGCGTTGTGGATTGCGAGCCAGCGCCTGTAAGCCGTCTGCCAATGGCTGCGCGGCTGCCAGCGTCATGCCTGCCTTGATGCCGGCCTGTCGGGCAGCACGGTTGCAGGCGCTGATGAGCTGGCGCCCACGCTGCATCTCGTAGAGGCATAGCGGCCTGTCAGGCTGTGTCGGATGGAGCGATTGCAGGGGGAATTGCGGTAGGTATAGCGCCAGCCAGAGCTGTGATGATGGGGTGCCGGATTCCATGTGCTGCGTCCATTGTTGCTTGCATGGTGGTTATAATTACACCTAATGTGGGGGTGTCGCAAGCTGCTTTAGCGTGACCGCCCCTCCTGCATTGCGCCCCCGGCATTTGATGATCTCGACCCGGTTGGGCGGCGTAAGCAATAGCCGTAGTGCGGCGGGGGAGTGTTGCCGACGTGTATTGCTGTGGCGCAACAGGAAGCCACTGGTGCTGCCGGCTTCGGCGGCCAGTTGCAGCCGTCGCAGCGTTTTGAGTGGGATGTCAGCTGTTGGCCAGGCGAGTACTGCGCGGCAGTGGCCGGCACGCAAGGCTTGTTCCAGTGCCCAGAGATGATCGTCTTGTTTTTCGGGCGTGATCAGAAACAGCCAGCGCGGATCGATGCCGGCGGAGAACAATGCAGGGGCGTAGGGTATCCATGGCGGTGCGATCATTGCCACATAATGCTGTTGCCGGGTGATTTCGCGCAGGGCAGGCAGCAACAGGCGGAATTCGCCCTGGCCGGGGTGATCGAAAAGAATTTCCGTCAGCGCGCCGCGAGGCCAGCCACCATCGGGTAGCTGCCCATCCAGCATCGGGAAGCCGGTCGCCAGGCCGGTGGCTGCCTTGTCACGGGCATGATGGAAACGGTGGTTGCGACCCTGCCAGATGCCGGGGTGGGCGAGAATCTCCCGCAGGCCGCTCATGACGGTGTGTTGCGGATGACGCCGACGACAATGCCTTCAATGCAGAAGTCAGTATTGCTGGCACTGACGATGATGGGTTTGTAGTCGGGGTTTTCCGGCAACAGGCGGATTTGCTTTGGTGTGATACGCAGCCTTTTGACCGTGACCTCACCATCGAGCCGGGCGACGACGATCTGGCCTTCCTCGGCCTGCGGTGTCTTGTGCACCGCCAGCAGATCGCCTTCGAAGATGCCGGCATCACGCATGCTCATGCCATGAACACGCAGCAGGTAGTCCGCTTCGGGTTGGAACAGCAGCGGGTCGATAGCGAAATGATCTTCGATGAATTCCTGTGCCAGAATCGGTGCACCCGCAGCGACCCGGCCCACCAGTGGAAGCCCGGTTGGCGCCAGTTCGTCGTTTTCCAATAGCCGTATGCCCCGTGAGGTACCGGGCAGCAATTCAATGACGCCTTTGCTGGCAAGCGCCTGCAAATGTTTTTCAGCTGCAAAGGTGGAACGAAAGCCAAAGTGGTCACAGATTTCCACGCGGGTAGGAGGCATGCCGGTTTCCTGCTGGCGGTCGCGGATCAGGTTCAGGATTTCAAGCTGACGCTGGGTAAGTTGTTTCATCGGGCTGTTCGGTAGTGGGTTGTCCCTATTGTTTACACGTTTTTTGAGGTGTATTCAATAGCACCACTTGTGTTGGGCAGCTTGAATGGCATGGGTTTGTTGTGTGACCTGTGGTGTAAAGTGGCGGTAACTACTCAGCTTACCCCTTTGTCCGCCCGAGCATCGCAGGCCCAGGAAGCGGCTTTGGCATCCTGCGTCGCTCTAGCTCCTCCATCCCTGGAGTCGACAGCGGGGAATCGGGGCGGCATTGATGTACGAATGCCGCGATTGCAGGATGCAAGAGAGCGGCGCTTTGGTACCTTTTTGTTGCTGCTGACAAAAAGGTACTCGGGGCCATGGCACAAGTCTGGGGTGGAAGCAGCAAAGCTTGATTGGCCACGAAACAATGCCACCGTGCTTTCCAAGTATTGAGGCCAACAAACCTGATCTTCCGCTTGTTGTCCTCAGCATTCATATCAAGCGAGGTGGTATGGGTTTCGCGCTCATCAATACTACGATTCTTCCGATCCATTCTCGCACAGCGCGAGTTCCATTTTTTGCTCGTCCAAAAAACGGAACCCAAAAAAGGACGCCCCAACACACGCTTGATTCCGCTGCCGGGCACGCCTTCCGGGGTCAGCTTGAGCGGCTTCCTGCCGCGCAAGCTTCAACCGGCCATCCATGGCCGGTTGCCCCCTCCAGGCGCACCCCGCAGCGGCGCGTGTGAAGGGGAAAGAAAACCAAGTGGCCGGGTGGCTATTGAATGGCTGGCTCAGTATCATTTCGTTACTTTTCGGTGTGTGCCCGCGCAGCGGGCTGGGGCGCTGAGCAGTTGCTTCGGAAGAAGGGTGGCTCCTGTTGTACATCAGCTGGACGTCAATCAACCGAAACAGGACACTCCGAAGGAAACACTGCCAGATAGTCAAACAGGGCTTCGTTACAGGTAATCACGTACTCATCTGGATAAATCTGCTCGCCATCCTTGATCTCTTTTTTCTGTAGCCATTGCTGAACCAGCTTGCCGGCAGCCTTGCCCACTTGTTCCGGTGTCGAATAGATGCTGGCGAGCGCGCCGGCCTTGCTCATGGGGTGCGAGTAACCAATCAACGCCATTCGCTTGTGAAACGAATAGTAGATGAGCTGCTTGATCGATGTTCGCGTAATGAATTTCGGATCGAAAACGCCGTACACGATTTCCGCATGGATATCGGACGTTCTCAGCTGATCGACGAAGTCCCGTTCTTTTGGAACCTCGATCTGATGAATTTCCACGCCCAGGGTCTCACCCGCCTCTTTGTATTCTTTCGCGATCGCGCCCCTGCCTGGCGCAACGGGTATGACGCCGATCTTGGATCGCTTCACCAGGCGTTTGCCAAGACGAATCTGGCGTTCCGGTGATTGATCAAGAAACACCGCAGCGGTCATACGGCGATACTTCGGGAAGTTCTGCGCATGCTCCTCCATGATGTCTCTATACACGAGACGTGGAATCAAGGTGGCGATGACTGGCGTTTTATCTTTCCGCTGCAGCAGGTGGCGTGTTGCCTTTGCACCAACAGCTATCGCGATATCCGGCTGATAGCCCGGATCCTCCGGGTCATCGTCTATGGTGTGGATAACGATATTCGTTTTATCTGCAGATACCGCATTCTCGATGGTCTCCGCCACTTTCCTGTAGGGTGCGTCTCCTTTACTGAGGACGATTTCAATTGCTACCGGGGCGGCGAGCACGGCTGAGCTTCCTGCTGCCAATAGCAACAAGAGCACGGCCATGCCTATTTCCCGGAGTAATCTCATGCGTCAGGTTCTGACTATGGCTCAGAACTTGTATCCGACGCGGACATAGTAGCGAGGCTCGAACCGGTTGCGCTCATGGTATTCCTGGTGGGTGGCGCCGATGTTCTGCCCGATCAGTTCGATGCTCGCATCACCGCGCCCTAATCGCTTTTTCTTGGCGATACGCAGGTCTGCCCTGGTGTATCCCGGCACTTCTGTCCCATCGCCGATCCAGAAGGTTTTGCTCATGTGATAGATACTCCCCCCGATCGTCAGGCGTCCTGGAAAGTCTTTGGCCAAGGAGATCATTCCGATCGCTTTCGCTGTCGCATTGTCGATGTGGTAGGGCTCTCCGCCCAGCTCGTTCTGCTGTATTCGGTTGCTGCGGGTCAGCATGGCGTGCGCCCACAGGTGATAACCATTGCGGTCATATCCCAGCTGCCCTTCTATCCCGGTGGTGCTGTAGCGATCTTCGTTCGTGGTGGTGTCGACACCATTTCGCAGGAACGGTTCAAATACACTCTTATCGTCCGGCCACGAAATCAGATCTTTCGCACGTTCCGCGAACACACTGATATCCGCCGTCACCCCTTTTTCCGGGTTCATCCACGCATATCCGAACCGGGCTGCTGATAGTTTCTCGCTGATATTGTTAGTCGGTGAATCCACCAAAGGCACGGTCATTGTGCCGTCCTCGAAGATCGGGCGGAATTCCCAGTATTCATCGAGGATAGAGGGGCTGCGTTCTGTCTTGCTGATGCTGAATCGAATACTTTGTGTTGGACGGATCTTGTAGTTGGCCGCCAACCTTAGTGAGTGGTGTTCGTAGACGATTTCGTTGTGCTCGATGATGCCACCGGCATGCAGTGACAGCTTGTTCGTGATGGCCCATTCGTTATTACTGAAGAGCCTGGCGCTGTCATTGGTGAGGTAGTCGGTCGTGCCCAGATGTTCCAGTGACTTCATCCGGTCATGGCGAACACCGCCGCCAACCGCACCCGCGTACCGCCCATGCGAAAAAAGATACTGCGTTTCAGCATCAAGACGATCAGATACGCCATCCGCGTAGACGAAGGTGACCTTTTGATCCTGCATCCCTCCCGTCACCAGTGGGACGGCTGCCGAGGGAACATCAAGTATGGTGGAAAGACGCGGGGTTGCTCTGTCTTTACGGTTGCTATGGTCGTGCGTCAACTGCGTTTCGATTTTGTTTCCGGATGCGGTAATACGGGTCCACTTGAGGTGCTGAAACGACGAATCGATATCGCTGCTGGCATTGCTGAACGGTTTGTCCGGGTTTGGGTGGGACGAGCCCTGGTCGCCGAATGTAGCGCCCAGCGATATGTTGATTTCATCCCTGATGCTGGGGGAGTAGCTTGCCGTGAGACCGACTACAGCATAGTCGTAGTCGTCAAAGTCATGACCCCAGCCGTCGTCTGGGCCGTAGCGGTAGCCATCTGACTTATCGGTGCTTGCCGTTAGCCGGTAATCAATCCCGGCCATTTCTCCGCCATGACGTA
>Ga0256839_1000391_pt1 | contig 56633 bp, 55 predicted proteins | sample 354166metaG_FD_185968 | JGI IMG/M metagenome (GOLD analysis project Ga0256839, IMG submission 185968) | Hydrothermal vent microbial communities from Mid Atlantic Ridge, Atlantic Ocean - 354-166 | ecosystem: Environmental > Aquatic > Marine > Hydrothermal vents | place: Atlantic Ocean: Mid...
CTTTAGAAATATCAAAATTGCGTACTGCTAATTGTAGGTTTGAAACTGCTTCAGGCGACCAAGAATGTGCCTCGCCACGCACTCTAAATGAATATTCACCGCCAATGCTAAGGGAGCGTTGTAAAACAGCATTTTTGCCAAAAGCAAGTGAGTGGCGGCGCACTGTTTCTTTGGCCACTTCCTCTAGGCAGACACCTTCAATTGATGTTGCAGTGCCAAAGAAAAATTGATCAACAAATTTTTGACTTAAGCCAACGGCATCAAAAATTTGCGCCCCGCAATATGATTGAAAAGTAGAAATGCCCATTTTAGACATTATTTTTAACAAGCCCTTGCCAATCGCTTTTATATAGCGCTCAATAACTTCGAACTCATCGACCTCCGGCGGATATTCGCCCCTTGCGTGCAAAGAGGCTAGGGTTTCAAATGCTAGATATGGGTTAATAGCCTCTGCGCCATATCCTGCAAGAACCGCAAAATGATGCACTTCGCGAGCCTCGCCAGTTTCCACAACCAAGCCACAAGAAGTGCGCAAGCCTTTTCTAATAAGATGATGATGAACAGCGGCAGTTGCTAAAAGGGCTGGGATTGCAATGCGGGTGGCCTGCACTAAACGATCAGAAAGAATAATGATATTATAGCCGTTGTTAACCGCCCTTTCGGCCAAATCGCAAACTTGTTTTATGGCATTTTCCATGCCTTCTTCGCCCTTATCAACATTATAGGTAATGTCTAAAGTTTGTGCTTGGAATTGATTGTCGCCAATTTGTGAAATTGTGCGAATTTTTTCTAAATCATCATTGGTCAAAATTGGTTGGCGAACCTCAAGTCGCTTAAGGCTGGACAAACCCTTAAGGTCAAAAATATTTGGCCTTGGGCCAATGAATGAGCGTAAACTCATCACTGATTCTTCACGAATAGGGTCAATAGGTGGATTAGTAACCTGCGCAAAATTTTGCTTGAAATAAGTATAAAGCAATTTTGACTTATGCGATAAAACAGAGATGGGAGTGTCCGTTCCCATCGAGCCAGTTCCCTCTTGCCCCGTTGTTGCCATCGGTGCCATTAGCAAAGTCAAATCTTCATTGCTATAAGCAAAAGCTTGCTGCCTATCGAGTAGCATCTCTAGGGTTTTTGGCGCTTTTGCTGGCACTTGCGGTAAATCTTCAAGTATAATTCTTGTGCGCTCTAGCCATTTATCATAGGGGTATTTTTGTGCCAGACTTTCTTTTATTTCATCGTCAGAAATAATTCGTTGCTGCTTTAAATCAATGACCAGCATTTTACCGGGTTGAAGCCGCCATTTTTCTACAATTTCACTCTCATCAATATCTAAAGTGCCAGCTTCAGAGGCCAAAATTAAATGATCGTCTTTGGTTCTGAAATAACGTGCAGGCCTTAACCCGTTTCTATCAAGGGTTGAAACAATATAACGCCCATCACAAAGCGCCATTGCAGCCGGCCCGTCCCAAGGCTCCATCATTACGGCATGATAGGCGAAAAAATTTCGCCTTGCTTTATCCATTAAAACGTTATTTTCCCACGCCTCTGGTATCAACATCATTGCCGCATGAGGAAGGGAATAACCCCCACGCACCAAAAACTCCAACGCATTATCAAAACAAGCAGTGTCGGACTGCCCCTCATAAGAAATAGGCCAGAGTTTATTTATATCCTCCCCAAAAAGCTCAGATTTAACAGAAGCTTGCCGCGCTGCCATCCAGTTAACATTGCCCCTAATAGTGTTAATTTCACCATTATGAGTTGTCATGCGATATGGGTGAGCAAGTTTCCATGAGGGAAAGGTATTGGTTGAAAATCTTTGATGAACCAAAGCCAGTGCGGAAGTGAAATCTTTATCTGCTAAATCTAAATAAAACTCACCAAGCTGGTTAGCTAAAAACATACCCTTATAAACAATTGTGCGGGCTGAAAATGAAACAAAGTAAAACCCTGTGTCTGAAAATGTTTCTGGCAGAGCTTTGTAAATTGCATTAGAAATCACTTTGCGAGCAATAAGTGTTTTACGCTCAAAATTATCTGTGCTGATTAAAGATGGTTTTGCTACAAATATTTGCTCAATATGAGGTTGGCAGGCAATTACATCTTTAGCTAAGTGAGAATTATTAAACGGCACTTTGCGTTTTCCTAATAATTCTAATCCCTCCGATTCTAAGCTCTTTGACAAAATATCAAAACATTTGTCGCGCAAGTTTTTATCAGCGGGGAAAAAAACCATAGCAATGGCATATTCGCCCGCGCCAATTAGATCAAAATTAGTTGTTTTTTCAAAGAATTCATGTGGAATTTGCGTCAATAGGCCAGCACCATCACCCATTAAAGGGTCAGCGCCAACTGCACCCCGATGTGTGAGATTGACTAAAATCTCAAGACCCTTTTCAACAATTAAGTGAGATTTTTCATCTTTGATTGAGGCAATAAATCCAACGCCACAAGCATCATGCTCCTTGCTTGCATTATAAAGGCCATTTTTGCTGGCCTTATTTTGTGGCGAAATAAACTTTTGCTCAACCATTTAACTCACTATCCTATTAAAATATGCTTTTACCTTTTATTATAGACAGCATTACTGTCCTATTTTTAGCACAATGCCAGATTTTAGAGGTTGGAGCAAGTTTTTGAATAAATAAAAAGGCACAAGAAATTATCCCGTGCCTTTTTGTGAGTTAGAAATTTACAAATTACGCTTTGTTTTTGGTTGTAATTTTGTTTTCTTTTGAGTTGGATCCGTCACCAATAGCAATTTTTTTGGTCTTTTTGCTTTCTGGTACTTCTCGCTTTAGTTCAATATTAAGCAGACCATTTTTAAGTTCAGCGCCTACTACTTCTACATAATCACCAAGCTGAAAGCGAAGTTCAAAGTCGCGCTCAGCAATACCGCGATGCAAAAATTCGCGCTCATTTTGCTTAAAGTCGCTTATTTTTGATCCCTTGATAGTCAAGCTAGTTTCTTTGGTTTCAATTTCTATATCATCAATAGAAAAACCCGCAACGGCAACGGATACTTGCCATCTGTCTTCTCCTATTAGTTCAATATTATAAGGGGGATAGGATTTTGTTTCTTGAGCGCTAATATTATCAAGATTATTAAAAAGCCTATCAAAACCAACGGTTGATCGAAGGAATGGAGTAAAATCTAAAGTTTGCATAAAAGTTCTCCTTTAATAAATGTTGAGCAACTTAAATTTTTAAAAAACACACTTTTATCCCCGCTATTAGCAGCAAATAGAGCATATTATTTAGCTCCCAAATTATTATGGCGAGCAGAAGAAATGTAAGAAAGGAAAATTTTATTTCAAGGGTTGGTGGGTTTTGGAAATAAAATAATTAGCCAAATTAACATGAACCAAAGATGAATATTTAACTCAAAATCCATTCAGCATATTCTTGCTAAATTGCTTTAGTGTTAGTGAGCTAAAGTAATAATGCTTTTTTCATTACGCTTATGACTAAACTAGATGCTGCTAATCCCCCGCCAGCATTTAGCTAAAATAAAGGCTAGCTTTCTTTAAATATAAGAATAGCTGGCCTTTTATTTGCACCTCTTATATCATTAAAAATCTAATAAGTTTAAATATATTTAGTAATTTACTTTTTAATAAAGATGATTTTGAGATGAATAATATAGTTGACCCTAACGGCCCAGAACTTTGTATTGTCCCGTCAAATCCTGCTCCTAATGGAGCGCGGGTTGCCTATATGAAAACTAGCGATAATATTAAACTAAGATATGCGCTTTGGCGGCCAAAGGGTAGGCGCAATAAAGGCACTATTTGTTTAGTGCATGGGCGAACCGAATTCATTGAAAAATATTTTGAAACAATCAATGATTTTTTAGAGCGCGGCTTTGCAGTTGCGACGTTTGATTGGCGTGGGCAGGGTGGCTCTGAGCGTTTAATTAAAAACAAAAAGCTTGGTTATGTTGATCAATTTAGTGATTATTTCATAGACTTACAAAGTTTTCATGCAGAAATTTTATTGCCAGACTGCCCCCCACCATATTATTTAGTTGGCCATTCAATGGGTGGGTTGGTTTCATTATTGGCCTCTGTTCATGATCGTATGATGTTTGATAGAATATTTCTTTCTGCGCCAATGATAGAGGTGACAGGCCAGCATTTTTCTATGGCAGGTATGGCAACATTTGCAGAGGCTTTATGTTTTTTGGGTCTTTCTCAATTCCCTGCCGCTCCGAACTCTGGCTTTAAAACATCAAAAAAGCTTTTCCCTGGTAACACACTAACCTCAGATTTTGAACGCTATAAACGTTCGATTGATATATTTAAAGTTAGGCCTGATTTAGAAATTTTAGCCCCAACATTTAGATGGGCAGCAACCTCATTTCGCGCTATGGCGCGAGCGGGATCACAAGATTTCCCCTTAAAGATGAAAATTCCAGTTTTTATGTTAGCCGCCGCACGTGATGAGGTGGTATCAAGCGATGCAATTGAGCAATTAGGGTTGCAAATGCGCATTGGCCATCATGCAGTAATTGGCGCAGCACGGCATGAATTATTTATGGAAAATGATGATATTCGTGGGCAGGTTTTTGCTGCTTTTGATGCTTTTGTTACTGAGCAATCTGTTTAAAAATAGCTAAATTTTTTATTTACTTTGTTTCTAAGGGGGGAGAGCCTCCTTTGTGCTCATTCCTTGATTGGGGGGTGTTGCTGAAAGAAAATTATTAAATGTAGTGTTGACATAATGATATCAAAATGATATCAAAATAATAATTCAATTTAAGGAGTAATTTTATGAAAGAGAAAGAATATAAGTCATTGGTGGGCATACCTTTATTGCTATTGTCACTGGTAATAACTATTCTTGCTATAGTTGGTGTTGTTTACTTGCTTAATCTTGGTGGCTCTGTTTTATTGGCCATCATTATTTTTCCCATTACTGCGCTCATATGTTTCTTTTTATTAGCTGGATTATATATGGTTGAGCCAAATCAATCGGCGGTGCTTTCTTTATTTGGCAAATATATTGGCACAGTTAGAACGCAAGGTTTACGTTGGAATAATCCATTTTTTAGCAAGAAGAAAATATCTCTTAGGGTGCGTAATTTTGAAAGTGGGCGTATGAAAGTGAATGATAAAGGCGGCTCACCGATTGAAATTGCAGCTATTGTTGTTTGGGAAGTCTCAGATAGTGCCGAAGCTGTGTTTAATGTTGATGATTATGAAAGTTTTGTACAAATTCAAAGCGAGGCGGCTATTCGCTCTATGGCATCAATTTATCCCTATGACCCTCAAGATGAGAAGGAAGTTGCTTTGCGCTCTCACCCCAAGGAAATTTCAGAACAGATGCGAATTGAAGTGCAAGATAGACTAGTAAAGGCAGGGATAAATGTAATTGAGGCACGTATTTCACACTTAGCTTATTCACCTGAAATTGCACAGGCAATGCTTCAGCGCCAGCAAGCTGGTGCTATTATTGCTGCTCGTTCTCGTATTGTTGAAGGTGCGGTTGGCATGGTAGAAATGGCACTTGATAGTCTAAAAGAAAAAGGTGTTGTAGATTTAGATGAAGAGCGCCGCGCTGCAATGGTTAGTAATTTGCTGGTGGTGTTATGTTCTGATAGCGCAACCCAACCAGTGGTTAATACTGGTTCTATTTACTAATAATCAATATGGCTCGTTCAAGCAAAAAAGTAATTAAATCCTATCCATTGCGCATTCATGCAGATATTATAGATGCTATGAAACGCTGGTCTGATGATGAATTACGCTCTTTGAATGGGCAAATTGAATATGTGTTGCGCGATCAATTGCGCAGGGCTAATCGGCTTAAAGAAATGGAGCCAGAAGTAGTTTTAACTGATAAGCAGGAAAAAAATGAATAAGTGGAAATATAAAGTTGAGAGCATAAAATTATCTGTCTTTAAGGGAGGAGATAAACACGCAGAAATTATGCAAGAAAGATTAACCCGACTGGGAATGGAAGGCTGGGAGTTGGTTACTGTATCTTCTGATTCATCAATGAGTGGTTTTGTAATTCTTTATCTAAAACGCCCTTACTGATTTATAGAAGCTGGAGATTTCAAACTAAATGTTTATACAAAATATCTAAAGCTCTATCATGCAACTTAGGGGTCGCGCTAGCGATAATATTACCGCCATTTTCAGCTCTCTTTCCGCTCCATGTTGAAACCACACCTCCAGCATTTTCAATTATGGCAATTAAAGGTGCAATATCATAAGGCTTAAGCTCAGGCTCAATCACCAAATCAATCTGTCCAGCTGCCAATAGGCTAAAAGCATAACAATCAACTCCATAACGCGATAAAAGAACTTGCTCTTCAAGCTTTTGAAAGGCTTTGAAATCCCCCTTATTAGAAAATAATTTAGGATCAGTGGTGAACATTGTTGCGTTTTTTAATGCCTTGGTGTTGCGCACCTGTAATTTTGTAGTTTTTCCTTGGTGTGTAAATTCAGCACTATCACCAACAGCTATAAAAGTTTCACCAATATATGGCTGACTCATCAGGCCAGCAATTGCCTTACCATTTTCTTTTAAGCCAATAAGAGTTCCCCAAACTGGCAGACCAGAAATATAAGAGCGTGTGCCATCTATTGGATCAATCACCCAAGTATATGGGCTATTTGTTTTTTTATCTTCAAATTCTTCACCCTTTATTGAATGCTCAGGAAAAGCCATTGAGATAATATCTCTAATGGTAGTTTCAGCATTTTGATCGGCAATGGTAACTGGGTCGAACCCAATTTTATATTTATTATCTATTTTTAACGATGAGCGGAAATATTTCAAACTCTCCTTTGCTGCAGCTTTTGATGCTTCAAGCATTGTTGTTTTTAGTTTTTTCTCATCAATTGGCATTATTTATCCAGTAATTTGGTTTACTCGGCAGCTTTTATCTCAATATTAAACAATCTAGTGATGTTTAATTCCATTAGCGCCAAAATTAAATCATCTAATATTTTTTTAAGAGCTAAAAAATTATCGCTTTTTTTTAGACTTGCTTCATTCATATATAAATTGCGAGAAATTTCAATTTGAAGAGCATGAATATTATGCTTTGGCTTGCCATAAGAATGGGTAATAAACCCTCCTGCATAGGGTTGGTTTTTTACAACTGTTAGTCCAGCCCCCACAAAAATAGTTTCAACTAAATCAATTATAACTGGTGAGCAAGAACAGCCAAATCTATCACCTAAAATAATATCTGGAGCTTTATTATTGCGTGTTTTTTCTAGGCTAGGCATAGAGTGGCAATCGATCAAAACTACTGCTCCAAATTGCTCAACCGTTTGTCCCAAAAGCTTTTGCAAGGCGAGATGATAGGGGCGATAAATTCCCTCTATGCGCATTTTTGCATCATCAAGGCTTAGTTTGTTTGAATATATTTTCCTATTAGGTGCAACTATTTTGGCAATCGTGCCAAGGCCAGTTTTAACTCTTTGTGACTTAATATTATAGTATTTCGGCAAAATATCGCTAAACATTTTTTGATCTAGCTCATAAGGTTCACGATTAACATCTAAATAAGCACGAGGAAAAAGCGCTCTTAACATTGGCGCTCCCATTTTTGGAGCATTATTAAACAGCTCATCAATATAGGCATCTTCTGATTGGCGAATAGAAAAATTATCAAGCCTGCTTATTTCTATAAAGCGTTTTGGATAGTCAGAGCCTGAATGAGCAGAATTAAACACAATAGGGGCGCTTTGGCGCTTAGGCCTAATAGTTTCAAACGCTATTTTATTATGATAATCCGAAAGCATGAAGTCAAATTTTCCTAATATTTAATAAATTATGGATGTGTATTCATATTTGTTTCAAACTTGATAAAAAGTCCAGTATTAGATTATGAAATTATTGGGTAGATATTAGTAAGAAAATTATTTACCCTTTTAATTAAAAATTTTAACAAAATAATATTTTATAAATTACTATTTTGCTACTATACTCGTAATTACAATTTTGAAATAAATAAAAGGCTATCCAAATGAATCGTATCTTACTAGCTGAAGATGATGACGATATGCGCCAGTTTTTAACCCGCGCCCTTAAAGCCGCCGGTTATGAAGTAACTGCATTTGATAATGGTAAATCAGCCTATGAGAAATTGCGCGAAGAGCCTTTTTCACTTTTATTATCTGATATTGTTATGCCGGAAATGGACGGAATTGAATTGGCGCGCCGTGCAACAGAGCTTGATCCTGATTTAAAAATTATGTTTATTACAGGCTTTGCTGCGGTTGCACTTAATCCAGACAGTGAAGCACCAAAAGATGCATCTGTTTTATCAAAGCCCTTTCACCTTAAAGATCTTGTAAATGAGGTTGAGCGATTACTGGCGGCGTAAATATTTAGGTGCAGTCATCTTGAGCGAAGCCGAAAGATCTTTTTACCTATCATAAAAGACTCTTCGCTTTGCTCAGAGTGACATCGAGACTTGCTAGCTTTTCCATTCATTATATGATAGAAAATAACTAACCTTATTCTTTTGTTGACCAAAATTCTATCTTGTGGTTTATCGCCAATAATATTTATTAGCCAAAGCAAAGATGGGCGTATAGCTCAGCGGGAGAGCACTACATTGACATTGTAGGGGTCACTGGTTCAATCCCAGTTACGCCCACCATCTTTGCTAATTTATTATTGTGTTAATCTCTCTTTGGTTAGCTTTTTTATCTGTTTAAGCTCAGATATTGTTATTTTAAGGTCATTCATTTGCTCATTTAGTAGACCTAAGCGCTTATCTACCATTTCTAAGAGTTTTTCGACCTGAGCATGTTGGCTATTTCCACTATCATAAAGAGATAGATATTCTTCAATTTCCTTTAGTGAGAAACCAAGTCTTTTGCCACGTAAAATAAGAATTAACCGCGCACGATCACGCCGATTAAATACTCGCGTGCTACCAGCACGAGCAGGATTTAACAAAGATTTACTCTCATAAAAACGAATAGTGCGAGTGGAAATCTCAAACTCTTTACTCAATTGTGCAATCGAGTAAATATCCTGCTCGTGCGCATTCTCCTGTGTTGTGTTTTGAAATTTATTCATTTAATTTAGCATATTCATCGCGCAATTCTTTTTTTGATAATTTTCCAACTAGAGTTTTAGGTAACTCGTCCTTAAAGAAAATTTCTCTAGGCATTTCAATTTTTGAAATATGTTCTTTTAAGAAGATTTTCATTTCATCTTCGCTAACAGTTTTGCCAGATAACAGCTTAATGAAGGCTATTGGTGCTTCGCCTCGATATTCGTCCTTAACCCCAATGACCGTTACCTCATCAACTGCTTCATGCTTTGAAATTGCCTCTTCAATATGGCGCGGATAAACATTAAAGCCAGAACAAATGATTAAATCTTTTATGCGGTCTACTAAGAAACAATATCCGTCCTCATCAATATAACCCACATCGCCAGTTCTAAACCAGCCATTTACAAAAGCATTTTTGCTAGCTTCTTCTGCATTAAAATAGCCAAGCATAACTTGTGGCCCTTTAACAACTAATTCACCGCGCTCGCCTTGTTTTACAAATTTTTTCTCATCTTCGAGATCAACAAATCTAACATCTGTTTTAGGAAGCGGCTGGCCAATTGAAAGAGGTTTCGAAGGCTCAAGCAATGCCGCGCAAGTCACAACTGGAGAGCATTCTGTTAAACCATACCCTTCGGCCAAAAGCACATCAGATTTTTTAGCAAATGCAGCTCGGGTTTCATTCGGCAAAGCCGCCCCGCCAGAAATTACTAGCTTTAATGATGAAAGCAATTCGCTTGTAGCTTTAGGCTCATTTGCCATTGCTAGGGTAAGTGTGGGCACAGCTGGCAATATAGTTGGCCTTGTGCGCTTAAGCAGAGCAAGCATCATTTTCATTTCAAAGCGAGGTAACATAATCACTTGAGCGCCACGAGAAAGTGGCACATTCATGCAAACAGTCATCGCAAAAATATGGAAAAATGGCAAAACCGCAACAACTTTTGCAGGTGGTTCAAACACACCACAACCCCAAAATTGAATCTGACTAAGATTGGCAGCAATATTTGCGTGACTAAGCATTGCCCCCTTTGGAATGCCAGTTGTGCCACCAGTATATTGCTGCACAGCTACATCCTTTTTTACATCAATATTTACTGGCTCTGGAGTAATATTTTTTTCAATCAAGTCTTCAAACGCGCTGATTTTATTTGCATTGGCTGATGATTGCCACTTTGACAATTCCTTGCCCTTTAAAAGCTTATATAGGATTTTTTTAGCGCCGCTAAGCACATTAGGAAAATGCCCAACAATAGTTTTTTTAATATCTCCACGCTCTATCAGCTTTTCAGCTTTTTCAAACACAACTTCAAGATCAACTGTGATCAGTAGGTCAGCGCCAGCATTGCCAATAATATGACTAAGCTCGTTTGTTGTATAAAGCGGATTGCAATTAACCACAGTGCCACCACAAAGCAAAATGGCATAATAAGCAACAGGAAAAAACGGTGTGTTAGGCAGTAAAATTGCGACGCGAGAGCCCTTTTTGATACCATAGTCTTTTTGTAACGCTCCCGCCATTGCTCTAATTTGTGAGCCTAATGAGGCATAGCTTGTTGTTGCTCCCATGAAATCAAGCGCGATTTTTTCACCATGTTTATCACATGATGCCAAAATTGTTTCGTGAACGGGAGAGAGATCAAGCTCACTATCCCAAGATATTCCTTTTGGATAACTATTGATCCACGGTCGGTTTGTGTTCGTTGTTTTACTAGCCATGATTTTCTCCCTTTAAACATTGTTATAAATATTATCACATCAAGTTACGTAAACGTCAATAAATTTACCTTAGGTCAATTAAAATTGCTCAGTGGTATATTTATAATTGAAATTTTATTTCACTTGGTTTATAACTGCTTTAGTTGACCTATAGGTCAATCCATTGACGTATAGGTCTTGCACTATACATCTGCACCATAAATAGGTTAGAGTATAAATAAAATGCTGTTTGCAAAATTTATTTAGCACAACTGGAGGCCAGCAAAATGACCCTTATAATTCTTATTCTCGCTATTGTAGCTTTTTTTGTCTTAGCTCTAAGGCAATCACCCCTTTGGCAGTGGGCGCTAGCTTTCTTTGTGCTTGGAATTTTATGTATATTAAATGGCGCAGGTTGGTTTTGGGCTTTGCTTCCAGCTGTAATAGTTGGCGCGCTTACCTTTAAATCAATTCGCATGGTTGCGTTAACTAAATGGATTTTTGGCATAACCAAAAAAATGTTGCCCAAAGTTTCTGCAACTGAGCAAGAGGCGTTAGATGCTGGCACAGTTGGCTGGGACGCTGATTTATTTTCTGGTCGTCCAAAATGGGATAATCTTCTCAATATTCGCCCTGTAACTATAAGTGAAGAAGAGCAAGCATTTCTTGATGGGCCTGCTGAGGAAGCCTGTAAAATGATTGATGATTGGGATACACGTAATAATCGTGCTGATCTCTCGCCAGAGCTTTGGCAATTTTTAAAAGATAAAGGCTTTTTAGGAATGTTAATTTCTAAAGACCATGGCGGTCTTGGTTTTTCAGCACAAGCTCAATCTAAGATAGTTTCAAAAATTGCTTCTCGCTCGGTTGCCGCTGGTATTACGGTTATGGTTCCCAACTCTCTTGGGCCAGGTGAATTGCTTGAAAAATATGGCACAGACGCACAAAAGAAAAAATATCTTAAACGTCTTGCTCAGGGCAAGGAAATTCCTTGTTTTGCACTAACGGGCCCCACCGCTGGCTCTGATGCGGCTGGCATGCCAGATGTTGGCGTGGTAACTTATGGCACATATAAAGGCAAAAAAACCCTTGGCGTGAGCCTATCTTGGGATAAACGCTATATCACTTTAGCGCCAGTTGCTAGTTTGCTAGGCCTAGCGGTTAACTTATTTGACCCAGATAATCACTTGGGCAAAGGTAAAAATGTTGGCATTACTTTGGCGCTTGTTCCTGCTGATTATCCTGGAGTTGAAATTGGTCTTCGTCATTATCCCTCTCGCTCGGCCTTTATGAACGGGCCAACTAAGGGTAAAAATGTTTTTGTGCCGATGGAGTTTTTAATTGGTGGTGTTGATTATGCTGGTCAAGGCTGGCGTATGTTGATGGAATGTCTTTCAACTGGTCGTGCTATTTCATTACCTGCAATTGGCACAGTTTCTATTAAACATGCACTTCGCACCACTTCTGCTTATGCCAGAATTCGCCGCCAGTTTAACATTCCAATTGGTTTGATGGAGGGTGTAGCTGAGCCGCTTAGCTCTTTGGTAAAAGATGCTTATATGTATGAAGCCTCACGTGGGTTAACCGCATCTATGGTTGATGAGGGTGAAAAGCCGTCGGTTATTTCAGCTCTGCTTAAATATCGCACTACTGAGGCTATGCGTGATAGATATAATGATGCAATGGATATTCATGGTGGGCGCGCAATTCAAGATGGGCCTTCAAATTATCTATTTTCTGGTTATGCCGCAACTCCAGTTGCCATTACGGTTGAGGGTGCAAATATTCTCACCAGAACTCTGATAACTTTTGCACAAGGCTCACTCCGTGCACACCCGTTTCTTTATGAAGAAATTCAGGCATTGCAAAATGATGATAAAGAAGAGGGCTTAGATGATTTTGATAGAGCATTTGGTGGTCATACTAAATATATGCTGGGCAATATTGCAGGCTCTTTTTGGCATGCAATTACTTTTAGCCGTTTTGCCACATCGCCAGTTGATCATGAGTTAGCTAAATATTATAAAAAATTACATCGTTACAGCCAGAGCTTTGCTTTAGTTGCTGATTGGATAGTTATTTATCTTGGTGGTGCAATTAAACGCAAGCAAATGCTTAGTGGTCGTATGGCTGATATATTATCGGATCTTTACCTTATGTCAGCAACGCTAAAACGCTTTGAAGATGATGGGCATAATAAAGATGATATACAGATTATCGCAGCCATTATGAAAGATAGAATAGCGGCGATTGAAAATAATTTTGTTGAAGTGTTCCGCAATATCCCAAATTTCTTATTACGCAATATTATGCGTGTTTTGGTGTTTCCATTGGGCGCACATGCGCATAGTGCTAGTGATAAAGAAAATGCAAGGCTAGCTCGTTTGGTTCTTTCACCAAGCGAATTACGAGATCGCCTAACTGATGGTGTGTATAAAACGCTTGATCCAAATGATAGGACAGGTGTGCTAGAAAATGCTTTGCTTAAAGTTGAAGCGGCCAAAGATATTGAAACTAAATTTTTAAAAGCGATTAAAAAAGGCACGCTTGTGCGCCGCCTTGATCGTGATATTTTTGATGATGCGCTTAAAGCAGGTGTATTAAATGGTAATGAAGTTGAAATATTACGCGCCGCAGATGAAGCAACAAAACAGGTTGTTAAGGTTGATGATTTTAAGCCAAGTGAATTGGGGCAGAATTATACCCCGCCGCTTAAAAAAGCAACTCGCAAGCCTGCTGCAAGCAAAAGCAAGCCTGCTGCAAGCAAAAGCAAGCCTGCTACGAATCAGAGCAAGGCTGTTGCAAAAGCCAGCACTCATGCTTTAGCTAAACAAAAGAAAAATGCTTTAGTTAAAACTAATGCTAAGTCAACGGCAAAAGCTAAACCAAAAGCAAAAAAGCCAACAGTTAAAAAATAAATAAATAATTGAATTAAAAGAGGGAAATAAATATGCCAAAACCAGTGCAACCAAAAATGCCAAAAACTAAATATTGGCATTTTGAAATTGATGTTGAAAAAATTGGCTGGCTAACTATTGATACGCCAAAGTCACCAGTTAATGTGCTGTCAAGTTTTGCAATGAATGAGTTGGAAACACTAGTTTCAAGATTTGAAGATTTAATAGCTTCTGATGAATTGGTCGGGGTAATTTTATTATCCAAAAAAGATAGTGGTTTTATTGCAGGGGCTGATATTACTGAATTTGACGAAATGACAAAAGCCTTGCCAGAATCGCTTGAAAAAGTGCATAGGCTTTTTGCTAGAATAGAAAAATTAAAAGCACCTTTTGTTGTCGGTATTCATGGATTTTGTCTTGGGGGTGGCCTAGAACTATCTCTAGCGGCTCATTATCGTATTGCGGTAAATGATGATAAAACCCGCGTTGGCTTTCCTGAAATTAAGCTAGGCATTTTCCCTGGATTTGGCGGCACTGGCCGCTCAATTCGCCAAGCAGGGCCTGTTAATGCCATGTCTATTATGCTTTCAGGAAAATATTTACGCGCAGGGGCTGCAAGGGGCATGAATTTAGTTGATAAATTAGTGCAAAATCGTGATCAATTGCGCTGGGAGGCTCGCAAAGCCGTTATTCAAAAACGTAAAAGCAAGCCTGCTCCTTTCCTAAAAGCTGTTTTAGCAAAATCGCCACTTCGTGGTTTGATTGTTAAAAAAATGCGCGAGCAAGTAGGAAAAAAAGCCAACCCAAAACATTATCCAGCACCCTATGCTTTAATTGACCTGTTTGAAAAACATGGTGATGACTGGCGCGCAATGATTAAGGGTGAGGCTGGCGGCTTTACTCCTATGATGAAGTCAAGCACATCAGAAAATTTACGTCGCCTATTCTTCCTTTCTGAGGGGTTAAAAAAACAAGGGCTTAGCGGCAAGGATAAACCAAAATTTGCTCGTGTTCATGTTATTGGTGGTGGTGTTATGGGTGGTGATATTGCTGCTTGGTGTGCTTTTCGAGGCATGGCAGTAACTTTGCAAGATTTAGATATGGCACGAATTGAGCCAGCTTTAAAACGCGCAAAAAAATTATTTCAAAAACGCCTAAAAAAACCTCGTTTAGTTGCCGCAGCAATGAGCCGACTTGAGGCCGATGTTGATGGCAAGGGTATTAAACGTGCTGATGTGGTGATTGAGGCAGTAGTTGAAAATCTTAAAGTTAAACAAGAGATTTTCAAAAATGCTGAAAAGCAAATGAAGCCAACTGCTATTATGGCGACAAATACCTCTTCGATTGAATTAGAAAAAATTGCTTCTTCTTTAAAAAATAAAAATCGTCTGATTGGGTTACATTTTTTCAACCCCGTTGCGCAATTGCCGTTAGTTGAAGTTATCCAATCAAAATATAACAAAGAAATTGACGTAAAAATGGGCGCAAGCTTTGCGCTCGCAATTGGTAAGTCTCCAGTTATCGTAAAAAGTGCCACTGGCTTTTTGGTTAATCGGGTGCTTATGCCTTATATGCTTGGTGCGGTTAATCGCGTTGAAGCGGGGGAGAGCAAAGAGCTTATTGATGCTGCAGCCGTTGCCTTTGGCATGCCAATGGGGCCAATTGAATTGATGGATATGGTAGGACTTGATGTTGGTAAATCTGTAGCTGAGGAAGTTGGTTTTCCTGTAGCTGAGAATTCAAAATTTGCCACCCTAGTAAACGCTAAAAAACTTGGCCGAAAAACTGGCGAGGGTTTTTATGTTTGGGAAAAAGGCAAAGCCATTAAAGGTGAAGTGCCAAAGCATCAAGATTTAGAGGCTTTTGGGCGTGAATTGGTTAAGCCATTGGTTGATGAAACTGAAAAAGTAGTTAAAGAAAAAATTGTAGCAAATAGCGATTTGGCTGATATTGGTGTGATTTTTGGAACAGGATTTGCGCCATTCTTGGGCGGGCCATTAAAAGCTCGTAAAGATGGCAAAGCATAATATTATAATAGGGATTGAAAAATAATGGCAAAACAAATACGCAAAATTGCAATAATCGGTGGCTCTAGAACACCATTTTGTCGCGCATATACTGGTTTTAGTGATGAAACAAATCTAAGCATGCTTTCAACCGCACTTGGGGGTTTGGCAGATAAATATGGCTTAAGAGGGCAAAAGATTGATGAGATAATGGCGGGTGCTGTTATCAATCATTCAAAGGATTTTAATCTGGCACGTGAGGCATTGCTTGATGCTGGGTTTTCACCTTTCACCCCCGGTACAACAATTCAAATAGCTTGCGGCACTAGCTTGCAAGCAGCACTTACATTAGGTGCAAAAATTGCCTCTGGTGAAATTGAAAGCGGTATTGCTGCAGGGGCAGATTCAATTTCTGATAGCCCAGTAGTATTTGGCAAAAAATTCGCCCACCGTATGATAAAACTTTCTCGCGCTCGCTCCTTTGGTGAGAAACTAGGCGTGTTCAAAGGGTTTTCTTTTGGTGAATTAACTCCAACTGCTCCATCGGTTAATGAGCCACGAACAAAAATGTCTATGGGTCAACATTGTGAACTTATGGCGCGCGAGTGGGGCATTACACGCGAGGCACAAGATAAATTAGCCTTTGAAAGCCACATGAATGCAGCAAAGGCATATGATGATGGTTATCATGACGATTTGATTGTTCCATGTGCTGGCATTGTAAAAGACAATAATGTTCGCCCAGATTCAACCTTAGAAAAAATGGCAACAATGAAGCCTGCCTTTGATAAAAAATCAGGCTTTGGCACCCTAACAGCGGCCAATTCTACTCCGCTTACCGATGGCGCTTCTGCAGTGCTTTTAGCATCGGAAGAATGGGCAAAAGAGCGTGGTTTGCCTATTTTAGCTTATCTCACAATGGGATCGGTTGGGGCAAATAATTTTGGTCAAGGTGATGGCCTGTTAATGGCACCAACTATTGCAGTTTCTGATATGTTAAAGCGTGCAGATTTAAGTTTTGCTGATATTGATCTGTTTGAGATTCACGAGGCATTTGCCGCCCAGGTTCTTTGCACGCTTAAAGCTTGGCAGGATAGAAAATATTGTAAAGATGTTTTGGGTCGTGACAAAGTAATGGGTAAAATTGATCCTAAGAAGATTAATATCAAAGGCTCATCGCTGGCCTATGGTCACCCATTTGCTGCAACTGGTGCGCGCATTCTCGCCAATACTGCAAAATTGCTTAACACTGAGAATAAAAACCGCGCCCTAATTTCAGTCTGCACTGCAGGCGGAATGGGAGTTGCGGCACTGGTTGAGAAGGCATAAATTAAATTTGCTTTTTCTGGTGACTAAACTGCATCTAAATCAAAATAGCTCATCAACAAGATCAGCGGCGCTCTTGCCGCTGGTATCAACGGGGAATTCATCATCAAGGTCGGTTGACGAACGTCGATCTGCGCCTTTATAGGTTGAGCTATCATGCCTTCTTCTATCTGGACCAATATAGCGGTTTGTTCTAATAAATTGGCGTGGCCTTTCTATCACCTCAACAAGGCGTAAATATAAATCATTTGCACAGAGCGGCTTTGATAAAAATTCGGTCACTCCTGCATCTCGCGCGGCTTCAATTCGCCATTTTTCAGTATAGGCAGATAGCATAATTATTGGGACAAAACGGCTATGACTATCTTCTGCCCCGCGCACTAATTCAACAAATTCAACCCCATTAAGTGTTTCAAGTGCATAATCGGCAATTACTATATCAATAACGTGAGAGTTTAATTCTTCCAGAGCAATTGCTCCATCATTAGCCTCTCGAATATTGGATATACCAAAGCCGCGTAACATGGCGCGAATAATTTTAAGCATATATTGGTTGCTGTCAGCCACTAAAATATTTAAGTCTGACATATTGATAATACGCATATTTACCTCACTAAACGAGGTTAATTTTGTCAAAATAAACCTTGTTCTTGGTAAAACAATAAGTAAGTGAGAATACTAGTTAAATAGCATACTAGTATAAGTAGCTTCTATGTTGACATGAACAAGACTTCTTATGTTGACATGAACAAAACTTGCCACTAAGAAAAGCCTCAACAATTGCCATCTGCTCATAATTTTGACTATAAGGATATTAAAATGAAGGTTCGTAATTCTCTAAAAGCTTTAATGGGCCGTCATCGCGACAATAAACTGGTTCGTCGTAGAGGCCGCGTTTACATTATCAATAAAGTAAATAAGCGTTTTAAAGCTCGCCAAGGTTAATTCTGTTAGGCTAGTTTTTAAAAAAAATTTATTAAACCCGCCAGAAATGGGCGGGTTTTTTTATGTCATAATTGCGAGCTGAAAATATTATAAACTAAAGAACCTACCTTTTTATTCAACATCAGCAATGCGAATCATATTGGTCGTTCCTGAAATTCCAAGTGGAACGCCAGCTGTTATGGCAATTCTATCACCTATATTTGCAAAGCCTTCACTGATCGAAATTGATGAAGCTCTTTCAACCATATCTTCTAAATCTTTTGCATCTTGTGTCTGTACGCAATGCAAACCCCAGACCAAAGCTAGACGGCGGGCAGTGCGTAAATTTGGTGATAATGCAATAATTGGAATAGCAGGTCTCTCTCGCGCGGCGCGAAGTCCAGTTGAGCCAGAAGAAGTATAGGTGACAATTGCTGCTAGGCTTAGGGTTTCAGCAATTTGGCGGGTAGCAGCTGAAATTGCATCGGCAGTAGTGGGCTCTGGCTCTGTTGCATGAGCGCGAATGATAGATTGATAATTATCATCACCCTCAACTGCAATTGCCACTCTATCCATCATTTCAACTGCTTTTATTGGATATTCACCTGCCGCACTTTCAGCCGAAAGCATAACGGCATCAGCGCCTTCAAAAACTGCAGTAGAAACATCTGAAACCTCAGCGCGAGTTGGCACTGGCGCACTTATCATAGATTCCAGCATTTGCGTTGCTACAACAACTGGCTTGCCATGTCTGCGAGCAAGGTGGATAATTTGCTTTTGTATTCCCGGAACAGTTTCAATTGGTAACTCAACTCCAAGATCACCACGAGCAACCATTAGCGCATCTGCTAAAAGAATAATCTCCTCTAGTCTTTCAATGGCCTGCGGCTTTTCAACTTTGGCTAATATTCCAGCCCGCCCCTTAACAATTTTTTTAACGTCATAAATATCTTCAGGACGTTGAACAAAAGAAAGTGCAATCCAATCAGCTTGATTTTTTAATGCCTCGTCAAGATCTTCATAATCTTTTTCTGTAAGTGCACCCATTGGTAAAAGCGTATCTGGGAAGCTAACACCTTTTTTATTTGATAATTCTCCACCGTGAATAACTTTAGTTTCAATCTTCCCGTTTGAGATATTTTTGGCCTCTAGCTCAATTTTACCATCATCAAGTAACAAGCGGTCCCCAATTGATACAGCTTTGAAAATTTCAGGGTGAGGCAGATGCACACGATTTGCATCGCCCTCTATTTTCTTATCGTCAAGAGAAAAAACATCACCATGTTTCAGCATAATCTTTTTATTTGCAAATTTCCATATTCGTAATTTTGGCCCCTGCAAATCAACCAAAATGCCAATTGGATGATCAACAGAAATTTCTACTTTTCGAATTAGCTCAACCGTCTGCGCCAAAACTTCATGGCTAGCATGACTCATGTTGATGCGAAAAACATCAGCTCCCGCCCGCACTAATTTCTCAATGGTTTTTTCATCGTTTGATGAGGGCCCAAGGGTTGCTAATATTTTAATACGTCTATTTCTTTTCATTTTTTTCTCTTTTATGGCGAGTTATTCTGTCTGTTGTTCGCCGGTGGTTATTTTTTCTGTTAACTCAAGTGTCCAGTCGGCTTTATTTTGTGTGTCTACTTCAAAAAATCCAGTGCGCTCATATCCCCTTGCAAGACAATCCTTTATTCCAAAAATGGTAAAGGTTTCATCTCTTGTGCACATAAATACTTTGCCATCCCATGCCCCGCCACCAATATCATCAACCGCAAATAAATAAAAATATCGAGAATCTAGATCACCATTAAAGACAGTTGCGCAATCATTTGGTGCAGCAATCCACCAGCCTTCAGATTGCCAACCACGCTCAGCACGATACCCAAGCGCTATATTTATTGAATTTGAAGTTTTGTTACAAACTCGTAAATCGGCAAATGCCGGCAATGTTATAAAACCAAGTGATAAAGCCAACAAGATTACGCTAAGGCTAATTTTTATGCTCATTGATAGATAAGTGATTCGAATTTTTTTCATATATATATCTTTTTGCTCATTCATCATTAAAAAGTCAAACATCTCATTTTTTATAATCATTTAATGGCCTAATTATGTGATAATTTTATTATCACAGAACAAAAACTAGCGTATAAGTTGAAAATACTTGAGTTGAAGTCATTTTATCCATACCTATAAACTTCAATTTTAATAAAATGACTTTACGGAGAAATAAATGTTAGAGCAAGGCGTTGCAGGCGAGCAATTACGTTCAATCATCGAGCGTATTGAAAATTTAGAAGAAGAAAAAAAGACTATTTCTGATGATATTCGTGAAGTTTATGCCGAGGCTAAGGGCAATGGCTTTGATGCAAAAATATTGCGCCAAGTCGTGCGGATAAGAAAAATAGACAAAGCGGAGCGCATGGAGCAAGAGGCTATACTAGATTTATATATGCATGCTTTGGGCATGGTGCCAGATTTAAGTGATAAAGATTCTTAATTTTATAATATCTGACTAATTTTATTACCTTGCCCAATTGCCTCAAGAGCCCTTGAGGCAATTGCTTTGTGCTCAAGCCCTGATGCGCGATATAAATCGTCCACACTTGCATGGTCATCAAAACGATCAGCTATCATAAGCGGGCGGAATTTTAACTTGCCATCTAATAGCCCACATGTTGCTAAAAATGAAGCAACATGCGAGCCAAACCCACCAATTCCGCCAGTTTCAACACTAAGTAATGTTTCGTGATTGTTAGCTAATCTGGTAATTAAATCTGTATCAAGAGGCTTCATAAAACGTGCATCAGCTATGGTTGTTGATAAACCAAAAGAAGCAAGAATTTTAGCAGCCTTTTTGCACTCTTCTAATTGCGTTCCAAAACTAATTATAGCAATTGAAGAGCCCTCCTGCACAATATGCCCCTTTCCAATTTCAAGAATTTTGCCAACTTGAGGCAACTCAACCCCCACGCCTTCACCACGCGGATAACGAAATGAAATTGGCCCTTCATCATAGGCAGCAGCAGTTGCAACCATATTGCGTAATTCAGCCTCGTCAGATGCTGCCATTATTGTCATGTTAGGAATAGCGCCTAAAAAGGCATTGTCATAATTGCCCGCATGAGTTGGCCCATCTGCTCCAACAAATCCCGCCCTGTCAATAGCAAATCGCACAGGCAGTTTTTGAATGGCGACATCATGAATTATTTGGTCATAACTACGTTGTAAAAATGTTGAATAAATAGCTACAAATGGCTTTAGCCCCTCGGTTGCAAGGCCAGCAGCAAAGGTAACAGCATGTTGCTCAGCAATACCAACATCAAAACAGCGATCTGGAAATATTTCATCAAATTCATCTAAACCAGTGCCAGAGGGCATAGCGGCATGAATAGCAACAATTTTATTGTCTTTTTTTGCCTCAGCTATAAGTGAAGAAGAAAAAACACTAGTATAGCTTGGTGCATTGCTTGGAACTTTAGTTTGCGCGCCTGTTATTACGTTAAACTTTCCAACCCCATGATATTTATCACTAGCATCTTCAGCTGGTTGATATCCCTTGCCCTTTTTTGTCACAACATGAACAAGAATTGGGCCGTTGTGGCTATCACGCACATTGCGCAATACTGGCAATAAATGATCAAGCTTATGACCATCAATTGGGCCAATATAATAAAAACCCATATCTTCGAACAAAGTGCCAGCACCTAATAATCCACGTGCAAACTCTTCCGTTTGTTTTGCTTTATTGTGAATTGAACGAGGTAATTTCTCAGTAATATTTTTTATTCTATCACGCACCGAATGATAAGCAGGGCTAGAAACAAGCCTCGCAAGATAAGCAGACATCGCCCCAGATGGCTTGGCAATTGACATGTCATTATCATTAAGAATAACGATTAAACGCGCATCCATCGCCCCTGCGTTATTCATGGCCTCATAAGCCATGCCAGCGCTCATAGCGCCATCACCAATCACCGCAATAACATTGCGCTGATCTTTGTTTATTTCTGATGCAACGGCCATTCCCAGACCAGCAGAAATAGAGGTAGAGGAGTGACCTGTGCCAAACGGGTCATATTCGCTTTCGCTTCTATTAGTAAAACCGCTAAGGCCGTCTTTTTTGCGCAAGGTGCGCATACGATCTTTTCGCCCTGTTAAAATTTTATGCGGATAAGATTGGTGTCCAACGTCCCAAATTAAACGATCATAAGGAGTATCAAAAACATGATGTAAAGCAACACTTAATTCAACCACACCCAAACCAGCACCCAAATGCCCTCCAGTCACAGAAACGGCATCAATCATTTCTTTGCGAACCTCACCACATAAAGTTTCTAATTGGGGTAATGAAAAATCACGAATTTTTGCTGGCTTTGATAATATATCAAGCAGTGGTGTTATAAATTTCGGGGTGCTAGGTCTATTACTCACTTAAAATTCAATCATATTGGTTTGCATTTATTTTAACGTTAAACGCTTTTAGCAGAGATTTTATTATTTGTAACTGAATAATATTAGTTAGCGAGAAGCAATAATTAACGGCATTGATGAAATAAACTTATTTGTTTTTAAGCCTGAACTAGCATCATTACTAAACGTGAGTTTTTTAGAAAAGCGACCCAATTCACTTTCTGGTGAAATATAAGCCTCATCTGGCTCAAATATTATTGCATATCTAGCTGAACTCATTGCCTTTGAATCGGTAAATATGTCGGCTACATGCTCAAGATCAGGAGCAAATAAAAATATTTCACGCTGGTTAAAATATATTTCTTTGGTTTTGAGCCTGGGTTTTTTGATCAGACCAGCATTTATAACGGCACTAAAGCTATTTTCAATAATGTTTTGAGTAACTATTGGTAGTGAGCCATTTAGCGATGCGGTGGATATAGGGTCTATTGTGGATTTTGCTGTATTCTCTTGGCTGTTTTCAATTAAATTTCTTACTGCTTGCTGTGCGCTTGGGGTTGCAATATTTATTGGGGCATAAGCAGAAATTTGCTGACTTAACTCTTTATCGTTAAGCCTTGATAATAATATTCGTGGCTTAGGAATGATATTGTCATCATTGCTAATATTTGTAGATATATTATTTTGAGCTAAAGGATTTTTTGAACGCATCAAAGGTGTTGGTGCGTTGTTAGCTAGAGTTTGATTTGAGGGAATTTGCGCTAATTGAATATTAGCAAAATTTGGTCGAGTTTGCGGAATAGGTGCTTTAGCAGGTTTACTTCTAACATTAGCGCTAATTCGTGTTGGTGCAGTTCTGCTTGCTAGAGAAATATTACCCTCTTCCTGCCCCTCAGATTCTTCATTACCAAAAAATAAATCCATCAGTGTTCTAGATGAGCTACTATTTGATTTTTCAGCATTCCTTGTAGCATTTGCAACACGAGTAGTGCGAGTTGTATTTCTTGATGTGCAAGGCACGGTTTTGCATTTTTTCCAATCTGCTAGTGCTAATTGATATCCCTTATTAGAAATAGGCACGCCAGTATTTGGCACGTGCAGGGTTTTACCATCAGGAAAAAGTCTTTTTAATTGTGCTGTTGTCATGCGCGGCCATGCTCTTACATTACCTGTATCAAGATGCATGAATGGAGAGTTTGAAGTTGGGTAATATCCCACCCCACCAACTTGTTTCTTCATAGCTATTTGTCGTAATCTAGAAAGCCTTACACCAGGGATATAAAAATCTATAGCTTGACCGTGGGTGTGGCGTGAATTTTTGGCAACTCCTCGAGATTTTGAGCGTAGCATATTATTTGTTGCTGGAGAGCGATAAGCTGAAACTATGTGAATTGGCCCAGTTGCGCCGCTTTCTTGGTAAACTTCCCATAATAGATCAAATAAAGCAGGATCCATCTTAGTTGGCTCATTACGTCGCCAGTCTCGCGTCATGTGGTTGAGTTGTTTTAAACCTTTACTGTCATAGCGCCCATTGCGTTTAAAGGTTATTTTAGCGGTTTCTTTTGTGTGGGTATAATAAAGATATAATGTGCGATCATTACGCGCACCATTAGCTTCAAGCATGCTAATCGCCAAAATAGCGAACAGTGCGAATGAAAATATCATTATCGCCTGTAAATTTAAGCTTTTTTTAGAAATAGCAATCACTCGTTTATGCCCCAAAACATCTCAACATCGGTATATATTATTTTTATATTTCTAGCATTAGTTAAATTTAGACTATGTTAATGTTAAAAATTATTTTTATAGTAGCAAGTTTAGTGAATGTAAAACACGGCATAACAATGACGGAGCGACATTTTATTTTTTGTGGTTTTTATAGGCCTAACAAAGCCTTAAGACGTTTATTATGGCCATAAATATCTACGTAAGAGCGAATATTGCCACTTTCGTCAATTCTCAGGGTAAAATAGGCAAGATGCACTGGAATAGGAGAGGCTAAATTATTCCACCGTTCTTTTCCGCCGTCTTTACGTTGAGAGAGTATATTTGTGTAATTTAATTTACTGTCATTTTGCAAAAGCGCTTGTGTAAATTCCCAAGGATTTTTTACTCGCACACATCCATGGCTAAAAGCACGAGAAGAGCGTGAAAATAATGATTTTGATGGTGTATCATGCAGATAAATTGCATGCTTATTTGGAAATAAGAATTTTATACTGCCAAGCGCATTTCTTGATCCAGGGAGTTGGCGAACTCGATAATTATTCATGTTAGCCGTTGACCAATCAATCTTGCTTGCATCAACAACTCCATTTTTTGAAAGTAGCTGCATGTTGCTTGCAGCGAGAAAAGATGGATTGCTCTTAATTTTTGGGGCGAGTTCATTGTTAAGAATAGAGCGTGGAACATTCCAATAAGGATTAACTACGACATGTTTAATTTTATCAGAAAAAATATTAGTCTGGAATTTAGTTTTTCCAACTACAACACGTGTTGAATATATTTTTTTTTCATCTTGCATTATTTCAAGGTTAAATTGAGGAATATTCACAAAAACATGAAAATCACCCATGTCGCGTGGCAACCAGCGCCAACGCTCCATATTGGCAATAATATCAGCCTTTGAGGCATTATTATTTCCATTAAGTGCTGCAATAGTAGCCGGACCAATGACACCATCAACCTTTAAACCTGCCTCGGCTTGAAATTTTTCAACTTCAACTAAAAGATTTTCATCATATTCATCGCCGCCAATATTTGGTAAAGCAATTCCAAGCCTTTCTCTAATTGATGGCACTCTTTTATCTATTTCCCCTAGTCGTAATATCTTGCCACTCTCAATTATAATAGCTTCTTCTTCTGCGTCATCTGAGTGTGAGGCTAAAGCGGCTTTTAACGCAATAAATTCTCGTTGTTTTGGCTCTAAATCAAGTAGAATTTTTGCAGGATTATCAGAATTTGCTAATTGCAGTAAAAGTTTATTCTCATCAATCCTGTTTAATTTATAATCAAATCTAGAAGAAACTTTAACAGGATCGATGCGACCACCATAGCTATCTTGCGCATAGCGCATGACGGTAGCAGAAAACGCTGTTTCAAAATGAGCTAATTCAATTGCGCTTGTGCCAAATTTTTTAAGACTTATCTCATCGCTAAGATAATCGCTTGGATTTAAGCCGCTTTGAGCGCTATTTTTAAACACTTGCAAAATATCAAGCGCTTTTTGAGAAAGTTCAACCTTGCTATTATTTTCACTTGTTAGCCAAAGAGGCTCGAAATGCCGCTTGCCGTAAAAATAATAGAGTTTTTGTTTTTCATAATATTCTTTTGACTCGAAGGGAGAAGATTTATAATCTTCATAAAGGCCAGCTTTTATAACAAGAGCAATTGGACTGCGTGGCGGTGCAATGATAACACGAGTAACTTCAACCCCATCAATAATAAGAGTTTCTTGCGCTGTGCTAGGAGTAAGGGGAAAAATAAATAATATGCAGGCGATGATATAAGTAAAATATTTTTTCATATAAAAGAGCCTAAACTTTATTAAATATATCGAATCAATATTTTTGTTTAGCTTGAACACTATAACTATTCAATCATATAGCGAAAAAGTGAAAGGATTAAGCCGCGTTTTTTTCAATATTTTCGCTAAGCCCATATTCTTTTAGCTTTCGATAAAGAGTTGAGCGACCAATACCAAGCTCTCTAGCAATTTTAGACATTTTACCATTATAGCGCTTTAAAGCAAAAATTATCAGCTGCCGTTCAAGTTGTGCAATTGGTGTTATATCGCCATCTTCTTGCAAAAATCTCTCTTTAGTGACGATAGTTTTATCAGTTTTTTCTATAAATAAAGAGCCATCATCAATATGAACAGGGGTTCTTATATTAAAATTTATTTGTGATTTATCTTGCTGACTTGAATTATCACTATTTAATTGCGGGAAGTCAGATTTTTGCAACCATGCCTCTTGCGCTAAATTTACCGAACGAAAAATTGCATTTTCAAACTGTCTAATATTTTCAGGCCAGTTATAATTTTTAAGTAATTGCATGGCATCGGCCGAAATCCCATGAATAGTGCGCCCAGTTTCGGCACTGAATCTAGTAATAAAATGCTCAGCTAGAGGGGCAATATCTTCCATTCTGTCGCGCAAGGGTGGTACATAAATGGGGAAAACATTTAGTCGATAATACAGATCTTCTCTAAAGCTACCATTTTTCGCCAAGCTTAACAGCCGTTTATTGGTAGCAGAAATTAAACGCACATCGACTTTCTTTGAATCGAGTGAGCCAACGGGTTTAATTTCTCCATATTGAATAGCATGTAATAATTTAACTTGGGTGCTAGTTGGTAATTCTCCCACCTCGTCAAGAAATAAAGTGCCGCCATGCGCCTCTTCAAATTTTCCTATTTTGTTGCTTAATATATTATTATTAGCGCCTTTAACGTGACCAAAAAGAACACTGTCAATTTCATCTTTTGCAACGCTTGCGCAATTTAAAGAGATAAATGGCTTGCCGCTTCTATCACCCGAACCTTGAATTGAGTGCGCAATTAGCTCTTTGCCAACGCCAGTTTCACCCTCAAGTAAAACAGGAATATTGCTTTTTGCTGCTTTATGGACAAGATATATTACTCTCTCCATAGCGGGGCTTTTGGTAATAATATCGCTTGGATTAAATTTACCACTTTTTCTAGCTCGCTCATTTTTCAAGCATTTTTCAAGTCGTTCAATTTTTTGTGCATTTTGAACAGAAATACTAAGCCGCTCTGGCGTTGCAGGTTTAACAATATAATCAATAGCACCATAGTGCATTGCAGGATTAATAGTCTCCAATGAAGCTTTAGTAGTTTGAATGATTACAGGTGTGCTTAAGCTTTCATTCCGCATGCTTGCTAAAACGCCCATGCCGTCAATATCTGGCATGATAAGATCTAACAGCATTACACTAATATTTTGATCCGCTTTTAATAATGACAAAGCCTCTTTTCCGCTTGAGGCTGTAATTGTACTAAATCCTGCTTTTATTGCAATGGCTTCACTTTGTTGAAGCTGATCTGGCTCATCATCTACTATAAGAATTTTATTCATAAAATTACCTAAAAACTCATCTTAAAATTTCTAATTTCACTCACTTTAGAAATCACATGCTCAAACTAAACCTAAAATAGGTCGAATCACATTCCTCGTTTATGTCTCATTATGGTGCAGAATAACCCTTCACACTTAACAGGGATTTAATTATAATTTTTAATGACTTGTTATGAGATATTTTTTTGTCCATATCAGTTTAACTAATAATTTTTGTGAGATGAAAATGAACAACATAACAAAAACAACAAAAACCCAATTTGGTAGCCTTCCTGTTTGGGATTTATCTGACCTTTATCCTGCAATAGATTCAAGCGAGTTTAATGCTGATTTAGAAAAAGCAAAGCAAGAGACAAAAGACTTTGAAAAATCTTACAAAGATAAATTGGCTGAAATAGCAAAAAATGGCTCGTTAATTGATGTAATTATTTTTTATGAAAATTTAAGCGATTTAATAGGCCGTATTGGCTCATTTGCCTATCTCACTTATGTGCAGAATACTGCTGACCCTGAGCGAGCAAAATTTTTGGGCGACACACAAGAAGCTCTAACCAATCTTTCAACAAATCTAATATTCTTCTCACTTGAATTAAACCAGATAGATGAAGAGGTTTTACAAGAGGCTTTTGATAAAGACAAAAAACTGGCGCGCTATAAGCCATGGTTTGATGAATTAAGAAAAGCAAAGCCCTATCAACTTGAAGAGCGGATTGAAGAATTATTTCATGATAAATCCGTAACGGGCAGAGGAGCGTGGAATCGTTTATTTGATGAAACAATGGCTTCGCTGAAATTTGATGTTACAATCGAAAGCAAAGGGAAAAGCGAAAGCAAAGGGGAAAGCGAGAGTCTGGGTCTTGAGGCAACGCTGACGCTTTTAAGTGACAAAGATGAGAGCAAGAGAAAAGCTGCCTATGAGGCGGTGGTTAAAACCCTAAAAGATAATCAGCGCCTTTTTACCCATATCACAAATGTGCTAGCAAAAGACAAAGAAATATCTGATCGCTGGCGTAAATTTGAAGATATTGCCGATAGTCGTCATTTAGCAAATTCAGTTGAGAGAGAAACTGTTGATGCCTTGCAAAGCGCAGTGCATAATGCCTATCCAAAATTGTCCCATCGCTATTATGCAATGAAGGCAAAATGGTTTGGCAAAGAAAAGCTAAACGCATGGGATAGAAATGCGCCGCTACCTACTTCTGATGATACAATATATGATTGGAAGAGGGCTAAAAAAATCGTCATGGATGCTTATGCAGGCTTTTCACCAGAGTTGGCAAAGGTCGCAGAGCCGTTTTTTGATAGCGGTTGGATTGATGCACCAGTTGTTGAAGGCAAAGCCCCAGGGGCCTTTGCGCACCCAACTGTGCCAAGCGCTCACCCATATCTCATGCTCAATTATTTAGGAAAAGCTCGTGATGTAATGACGCTTGCGCATGAATTAGGGCATGGTGTGCATCAGCGTTTGGCGGCCTCGCAAGGGTCTTTAATGGCATCAACCCCTTTAACATTAGCTGAAACCGCTTCTGTTTTTGGTGAAATGCTCACTTTTCGCTCGCTACTTGATGGCGCGAAAACCAAAAAACAGCGTTTTGCTCTTCTCTGCCAAAAGGTTGAGGATATGCTTAACACGGTTGTGCGCCAAATTGCCTTTTATACATTTGAGCGAGAGCTACATACAGCAAGGCGCAAGGGGGAGCTAAAAACTGAAGAAATAAATCAGATTTGGTTAGACGTTTCAAAAGAAAGTCTGGGTGATGCGGTTGAGCTAAATGATGGCTATGAGATTTTTTGGTCGTATATTCCACATTTTATCCACTCGCCTTTTTATGTTTATGCCTATGCTTTTGGTGATTGTTTGGTAAATTCGCTTTATGCGAAATATCAAGATAATTCAGATGGTTTTGTTGAAAAATATTTTGATCTTTTAAAAGCTGGTGGCTCAAAACATCATTCTGAATTATTAAAGCCTTTTGGGCTTGATGCTAGTGATAAGGAGTTTTGGTCGCTTGGGCTTTCAATGATAAGCGATATGATTGATGAGTTGGAAGTTTTGCAAGATGAGATATAAGTTGAAAAATCTGATATAAAAGGATTTACTGATTCTAATATTTCATCTGTTGACAAAATTGCTTATATTAGCAATTACTAATAAAAACATTTATGGAAAATGAAAATGAAGATTGCAATTTTATCTGAGAGTGGTTCTGGTGAAACAAGAGTAGCAGCAACGCCAGAAACTATAACAAAATATATAGGGCTTGGCGCAAATGTCAGCATAGAAAAGGGAGCTGGTGAAAAAGCGCGTTTTCTTGACGAACAATATAAAAGTGCAGGGGCAACCATTGCCGCTTCAAGTGCTAGTGCAGTTAAGGGCGCTGATGTAGTGCTTTGCGTGCGCCGCCCAAAAGCTAGCGCTTTAAAGGGCGTAAAAAAAGGTGCTTTAGTTATCTCTATAATGGATCCTTTTGATAATGAGGGTGAAATTGCTTCACTTGCAAAAACTGGTGTAAGCGCAATTGCCATGGAATTTATGCCCCGCATAACACGAGCGCAGGTTATGGACGTTTTGTCATCTCAAGCAAACCTTGCAGGTTATCAGGCAATGGTTGATGCTTCTGTTGTTTTTGATCGTGCCATTCCAATGATGATGACGGCGGCTGGCACAATTCGCCCCGCAAAAGTTTTCGTTATGGGGGCAGGGGTTGCAGGGTTGCAGGCAATTGCAACCGCAAGGCGTTTGGGGGCAGTGGTTAGTGCAACAGATGTGCGCCCAGCATCAAAAGAACAAGTTGCTTCATTGGGTGCAAAATTTATTGCAGTAGAGGACGAAGAATTTAAGCAAGCAGAAACCACTGCAGGTTATGCCAAGCCAATGAGTGCCGCTTATCAAAAAAAGCAGGCTGAATTAACTGCTTCTCATATTGCAAAACAAGATATTGTTATTACTACAGCGCTTATTCCAGGTCGCCCAGCGCCAAAATTGATAACCAAAAAAATGGTCGAAGCCATGGCGGCTGGTTCTGTCATTGTAGATTTAGCCGCTGAGCGCGGTGGTAATTGTGAGTTGACCAAGCCAGATAAAATTTTCATTCATAAAGATGTATCTATCATTGGTTATACCAATATGGCTGGGCGAGTTGCTACTTCTGCCTCTTCTCTTTATTCACGTAATCTAATGAGTTTTTTAGAAACGCTTATAGATAAAGAAAGCAAGGCGCTAAAAATTGATTGGGAAGATGAATTAGTTAAGGCAACTGCTTTAACAAGAGATAATAAAATCATTCACCCAAATATAAAAATAAAAACAGCTACAAAGAAAAAACCTGCAGTTAAAAAAACAGCAACCAAAAAACCTATGCCTAAAAAAGCGGCAACTAAAAAAACAACTAAAGGAGCAAAATAATGGAACAGATAATTGATCCGTTTTTCTTCAGAATGGCAATTTTCGTACTTGCGATCTTTGTTGGCTATTTCGTGGTATGGAGCGTAACTCCCGCCCTTCATACTCCCTTAATGTCAGTCACTAACGCCATATCTTCGGTTATTGTGGTTGGGGCATTATTGGCGGTTGGCGTTAATATGGTTGAGGGGGCAGGAATTGCCTCAAAAATCTTTGGCTTTATTGCTTTGATTTTAGCCAGCGTGAATATTTTTGGTGGCTTTTTAGTTACCCAGCGCATGCTAGCAATGTATAAAAAGAAGGAGAAATAACATGATTTCTGCAAATATTGCTTCCCTTCTTTATCTTAGTGCGGGTGTTTTATTTATTTTAGCCCTGCGAGGCCTTTCCTCACCAGCATCTGCCCGTCAGGGTAATATGTTTGGCATGATTGGTATGACAATCGCCATTTTAACAACGCTTGGCGTGCTAATGCCAATTTCCCCGCTTTCATGGGTTTTAATTTTAGCTGGCTTAGCAATTGGTGGCACAATTGGTGCAGTGATGGCAAAGAAAATTGCTATGACAGATATGCCACAATTAGTTGCAGCATTTCACTCGCTTGTTGGCCTAGCGGCGGTGTTTGTGGCAGCGGCTGCTTTTTATGCCCCTGAAAGTTTTGGTATTGGCACACTCGGTCATATTCATGCCCAAGCTTTGATCGAAATGAGCCTTGGTGTTGCCATTGGTGCGTTTACTTTTACAGGCTCAGTAATTGCTTTTTTAAAGCTTGATGGACGCATGTCTGGCACGCCGATTATCCTGCCATTTCGGCATCTGATACATTTAGCGCTTGGTGCTTTGTTGATATATTTGGTTTATTTGGTGGTCATGAGTAATGCCGCTTGGATTTTCTGGGTAATAGTGGTTGTCGCTTTAGTGCTTGGCGTGTTGATGATTATTCCTATCGGAGGCGCTGATATGCCTGTTGTGGTTTCTATGCTCAATTCTTATTCGGGCTGGGCAGCGGCTGGCATTGGCTTCACCATGGGCAATAGTGCGCTTATTATTACTGGTGCTTTAGTTGGCTCATCAGGTGCAATTCTTTCCTATATTATGTGTAAGGCGATGAACCGATCGTTCATCTCAGTTATTCTTGGTGGCTTTGGTGGAGATAGCGTTAGCGCTGGCTCTGGTGAAGAAGAAACTCGCCCAGTGAAACAAGGCTCAGCAGATGATGCCGCTTTCATGATGAAAAACGCTTCAAAAGTAATCATCGTCCCTGGATATGGCATGGCAGTAGCCCAAGCCCAACATGCGGTGCGTGAAATGGTTGACTTGCTTAAAGAAGAAGGCGTTGAAGTTAAATATGCCATTCATCCAGTGGCGGGTCGTATGCCTGGACACATGAATGTTTTGTTGGCTGAAGCTAATGTTCCTTATGATGAGGTGTTTGAGCTTGAGGATATAAATTCTGAATTTGCCCAAACCGATGTGGCTTTTGTAATTGGCGCAAATGATGTGACCAACCCATCTGCTAAAACAGATAAAACGTCGCCAATTTATGGCATGCCTGTTTTAGACGTTGAAAATGCTCATTCGGTATTATTCATCAAACGTGGTATGTCAGCTGGCTATGCAGGTGTGCAGAATGAATTATTTTTCCGTGATAACACAATGATGTTATTTGGTGATGCTAAAAAAATGACAGAGAATATCATTAAAGCGCTTGGTCACTAAGCAGGTTAAATGAGAGTGTAGATTATGCAAAAGAAAATTCTTTGGGGTTTGGTATTTATCGCCTCACTTTATTCTGGTGTGCTGTTATTTATGTCCACTAACCAGCGTAATATGCAATATGCTCCAGGCTCTAAAGCTATAGCGTTAGAAAATGTTGCCGTTCCAAGGGCAGAAATTGCTACAATCTCAACAGGTTATTTAAACGTCTATGGTTGGTATGCCCCCCCGCTTGATGGCAAGCCAACTATATTATATTTTAAGGGTAATGAAGGAAGTTTCAGCAAAGAACATGCAAAATTTGCAGAAATTACAAATGATGGATATGGTTTATTAGCCTTTGATTATCGCGGCTTTCCTCTCTCTCCGGGAAAGATAAATCAGGATAATATCCTTAATGATAGTTTAGCTGCATTTGACTGGCTTGCTAACAAGGGCTCAGACATTATCCTATATGGCCGCTCGCTAGGCACAGGGCCTGCAACTTATGTTGCTTCAAAGCGTGATGCAAAAGCATTGATATTAGAAACGCCTTTCACTTCAGCAGCAGATGTTGCCGCTGAGCGCTATCCAATTTTTCCTGTAGAAAAATTATTTAAGGATAAATATGAAGTTCGCGAATGGATAAAGCAGGTGCAAGAACCTGTTTTTGTGGGGCATGGCACAGCTGATAAGGTCATTCCTGTTACGCATGGTGAGAGAGTCTTTGCTCTAGCTCCAAATGCAAAACAATTATGGATTGTCGAAAATGGCACTCATGGTAGCTTATGGGATGCTGGTCTTTGGCAGCAGATACAAGCTTTTGCATTAAATAACTAAAGACCACAAAAAAGGGTCACCAAAAGCGACCCTTAAACTTTATTCAAAAAATAAGTAGTTAGGCTTAAACGCTACCACTTTCACGTTGCAAACGCTTGCGCTCAAGTTTGCGTGCGCGGCGCACAGCTTCTGCCTTTTGGCGAGCGCGCTTTTCAGATGGTTTTTCATAATGATCACGCAATTTCATTTCACGAAAAACACCTTCGCGTTGAAGTTTCTTTTTAAGCGCTCTAAGCGCTTGATCTACATTATTATCACGAACGATTACTTGCAAAGCCTTGTTGCTCCATAAAATATTAAAAGATTTAAGCGCTGAACTATCAGAGCTTGTTACGTTTGTCTATAGTTTGCGCACACTAAAGCATGTTTTTGTCAATAAAACACGCTTTAATCGCTAACAATGTTTATATGAGCCATTTTTCGCCCTTTTCGAACGTCTTTTTTACCATAAAAATGCGGTTGCATACCCGATTCTAAATTTTTATGCGCATCAATCACTTCATCGCCAATTAGGTTCTCCATCACCACATTGCAATAACGTGTTGGATCGCCCAAAGGCCAGTTGCAAATTGCCCTAATATGTTGCTCAAACTGGTTTGTGATGCAGGCCGCCTGCGTCCAATGGCCAGAATTATGCACTCTTGGTGCAATTTCATTTACCAATAAAACAGCGCTTTGGTCAGTTGCATTAGCATCGGGCTTGGTTACAAAAAACTCAACTCCTAGCACACCGACATAATCAAGCGCCCCAACAATTTGTTGAGCAATACGGCTAGCGCGCCGTGCAGTAATCTTATCAATATTTGCTGGCACTGTGCTAGTTTTAAGAATATGATTCTCATGTATGTTTTCAGCTGCATCAAAATCACGCACCTGCCCACCAATATTACGAGCAACCACAACGGAAATTTCTTTTTCAAATGGCACAAAAGCCTCTAGCACTAAATCAGAGCCTTTAAGTTCCTCAAAAGCCTGCTTTGCCTCTTCGTCAGAAGAAATAATCCTCTGCCCCTTGCCATCATACCCCATGGTTGTAGTTTTTAAGACAGATTTATAACCTATTTTTTTAATAGCCTGTTTAAGTTGCTCTTCATTTTGAACTAAAGCAAAATTAGCAATTTTTATTTCATTTTTTAATAAAAAGTTTTTTTCTTTAATTCTGTCTTGGCTGATTGATAAAGCTCTTGAATTTGGTGCAACGGGTTTTAATTTTTCCAAAAATTTAATTGAGCTAACGGGTAGGTTTTCAAATTCATAAGTTATCACATCACAAAGTTTGGCAAATTTTGTTAACTCTGCCTCATCATCATAGGGCGCTATAATTTTATTTGGTGTTACGTCAAAAGCTGGGCTATTTTCATCGGGGCAGAAAATAATGGTTTTCATGCCAAGCTGTGCCGCAGATAATGCTAACATTCTGCCAAGTTGTCCGCCACCAATTATGCCAATGGTTGAACCTATAGCTAGCATTTCACTTTTGTTTTTACTCATTTTAATCTACCGGAAATTGTGCAACAGAGGCACTTTGTTGTTGACGAAATTGATTTAGATTTTCTTCTATGGCGATATTATTAAGTGAAAGCACAGAAGCTGCCAATAGGGCTGCATTTTTAGCCCCCGGCTCACCAATCGCCAACGTGCCAACGGGAATGCCAGCAGGCATCTGCACAATGGATAAAAGGCTGTCTTTGCCACTTAATGCCTTTGATTGAATAGGCACGCCAAACACGGGCAGTGATGTCATTGCCGCAATCATACCAGGTAGGTGAGCTGCCCCGCCGGCACCTGCAATAATCACCTTAAAATCGTCTTGGCGAGCGCTTGAGGCAAATTCATAAAGCCTCTCTGGGGTGCGATGGGCAGAAATAATGCGAGCCTCATATTCAATTTCAAGAATATCAAGAATTTTGGCTGCCTCGCGCATAGTTGGCCAGTCAGATTGTGACCCCATAACAATTGCAATAGGTGGTGATATAAACATTCTATACGCCTCTCATTAGGGCTTAGTTTTTCAGGAAAAACCATTTATCTTAGTTTAGCTTATTATTCAAGTTTATATGATTTTAGGCAATAATGTCAGGTAGAATTATTTTTTCAATTTCAACTATTTTATCTTTTAAATTTAGCTTGCGTTTTTTAATTCGCTGAATAAGCATTTTATCATCAGTATGGTTATCAAGTAAAACTTTAAGAATTGCCTCTAGGTCAGAATGTTCTTGGCGTTTAGTTGCAAGTTCCAGTCCTAGTTTTGCACTTTGCTCAGGTGTTAACTCTAACATTTTAGTTTGCTCACTAAGTTTTTCTTAAAAAGAACTTTTAACACATTTTCGTTATATATCCTAAAAAATTCTTATTTAGCATCGACAGTGCGTGCTTATATGTGGAACAATATAGCTCTCTTAAAATGAGTCTTAAATTTCAGTGTTCAACAAATTAGGGAGTAGTTATGTCAATAGAAAACCGTATAGATGCTTTGGAATTACGTCATAAAGACCTTGAAAATAAATTGGAAAGCCTGCTGGCGCATTCATCTGCTGATGAAGATGAAGTTATTGCACTAAAAAAACAAAAACTTGAAGTAAAAGACGAATTGGCAAAGCTACAAGCCAATGTTTCTTAAGCTAAGCATTATAAAATAATATAACAAAGCATTCATATAAAAAGGCCACAAATAAATTTGTGGCCTTAATATTAAAAAACTAATTAAACTAGTTATTTTTAGCTAGTCTTTTTTTAATGATGTAAGATTTGCAAAAACCGAATCAGCATCAATTTCTTCCTCACTTGCTAATTTCTTAGCATCATCGAGATTATCAATGCTAGCTGGAGCTTCAATTCCATCATGAGCTTTTGCCAGTGCATCTTGGGCTGAAAGTAATTTTGTACTACGCTGGTTATCCTCAGAATCAGGGTTAGTTCCCGCAGCCTTTTTAACTTCCATATCAAGATCAATCTGCGTGCACAGACCCAAAGTTACTGGGTCAAGCATTGACAGATTTGCTGAATTCCAGTGTGTTCCCTCACGAACCGCCTCAATGGTGGTTTTGGTTGTTCCTACAAGGCGAATAATAGCAGCATCTTTTAATTCTGGATGTGAGCGAACTAGCCATTTAATAGCACCAGGACGTTCATTACGGCGAGAAATTGGCGTATATCTTGGCCCTTTGCGTTTTTTTGTAGCTAATTTTACTTTGCTCTCTAAAAGCTTCATGCGATAATTTTCGTCGGCCTCTGCTTTAGCAATTTCTTCTTTTGTTAGCTGCCCGTTGTTAATTGGGTTCACACCTCTAACACCACCAGCTACATCGCCATCTGCAATACTTTGAATTTCAAGAATATGTAGTGAGCAAAAATCTGCAACTTGATCAAAAGTAAGTGCAGTATTATCAATAAGCCATATTGCGGTTGCTTTAGGCATTAAAAGTGTTGCGGCCATTTTAGTCTCCAAATAGCTATAATTATCTTTAAGGCGCAAGCTGGGTTCTTCCAACCTGCTCCGCCTTAATTTTTAATTTAAGGGGAATTAAATCAACTCATATAGTAATCTGATATATTTTTCAATATTTTTATCAGTTTTACTTTTATCAAAATTTAACCTTTAGCACAATTTTACCAAAATGCTGTTTTGAGCGCATATAGTCATGCGCTAAATTTGCTTCATCAAGATTGAAAATCTTAATATGAGGCGGTTTAATAGTTTTTTCTTCAAGCGCCGCCCAAATATCTTTTTTGAGTTTTTTAGCAATTTGGGCCTTTTTTGCTTTGCTTTGCGGGCCAAGAGTTGAGCCAAAGATATCAAGGTTTTTTAACAATATAGGCGCAAGATTTATTTCAGCCTTTGCTCCACCTAAAAGACCAAGCAACATAATTTTTGCATTTTTTGCGCTGGCTTTAATATTTTTGTAAAAAATTTCACCGCCAATAATATCAATCACTCTATCTGCACCAACTCCATTAGTAATTTCTAAAGTGCGTGCAACAAAATCTTCTTGTTTATAATTGATGATAAATTCTGCCCCCAGACTTTTTACATATTCAGCCTTTTCTTGAGATGAGATAATAGCAATAGGACGTGCGCCATAAAAATTTGCAATTTGGATTGCGCTGCCGCCAATCCCCCCCGATGCACCATGAACTAATACAAACATGTGTTTTTTTAATCTTGAGCGCATCACTAATGTCTGCATGATGGTAAAGAAAGTCTCAGCAATAGTAGCGCCCTCAATTAAGCTCCAACCCTTTGGCAAGGGTAAGACCTGAGTTGCAGGTAGATTGATAAAATTAGCATATCCAGCCCCATTGCAAAGTGCCACTATTTTATCACCAAGCTTAAAATCTTTCACTTTTGCCCCAAGAGCAATAATTTCTCCGCTTACCTCTAAGCCAGGCCAAAGAATATTTTCCTTCGTGGGGCGATAAAGACCCTTGGCCTGTAAAATATCAGGGCCATTCACTCCAGCATAAGCAATTTTAATTAAAACCTCATCAGGCTTTGGCGCTTTTAGGCTACGTTTTTCAAGCTTTAGGGCATGCCCATTACTATCAGTTGAAATTTTTATAGCGTTTATTTGTGAGTTTTTATGCATGGGTTTATAAAACACTTTATATAAAAAATTTGCAATTTATTCCTGTTCAAATAAAATGCTCAACAATTATAAAGGGGAATAAAATGGAAGATGAATTGTCAACAAAACAAATCCAACATGAAATAGGTATGTCTGTTGATGATTTATCGATAGATGAGCTGGAAAAGAGAATTATTTTGCTTGAGGGTGAGATAAAAAGATTAAAAAGCTCGATTATATCTAAAAAGGCATCATTTGAATCAGCTCAAGCATTTTTCAAATAGGGTTTTATTTTTTAAGTCTTGATTCATAATTTAGCAGATGTTTATAAGTGCGGTTTATGGGTCGTGAATATGTTTGGTTAAAAAAATGTGCATCGTTAACTTTTATTTAACATGATATGTATAAGTTTAACTTGTTATTTCAGTATTATTTATTTCTTATCTCCTCCCTTAAGAAGTTCTGAAATCTCCTGTTAACTTCATAGAGCCGTTTATCGGCTCTTTTTTTTGTCTTTTTTCTTCGCTTAAAATTAGCTATAGTTATTTTCCACAGGTGACATAAAGAGTTTTGCGCATTAGAGTTTAAAAAAGATTCTCAACAGGCGAACAAGATATAATATTATGGACGATGAAAAAGACAAAATAAAAAATAATGCAGCAACATCTATTGCGCCAAGCCTGCTTGCCTCTTCTGACTTTGATAAGCTTTATGCTGAGGGCATGGGCTTAATTGAAGATATTGCAACTTATCTTGATGGTGATGGGCGTGTTCAAAGCCGCCAATTAGATAAACAAGCCTCAATGGTTTATGCAACCCAATCTATGCGATTAACTACTCGCTTAATGCAATTAGCATCTTGGTTATTGTTGCAACGCGCTGTTGCTGAGGGTGAAATAAGTGCCAATAGCGCCCGTGATGAAAAAGAAAAAGTTAGGTTTTCATCTGCCCCAAAAGAATATGGTGGCCCGGGTTGGGATGACTTACCTGAGCAATTGCGTAAATTTATTGCCAAGGGTGATCGTCTATATGAGAGGGTGGTTCAATTTGATAATCTAGATCGCATCTCTGTTGAGCAGGTTGGCATAAAAGCAAAAACTAATAGTTCTGCAATTGGTGGCATTGCTGAGCAGTTAATGCGTATAAAAACTGCCTTTGGTGAAAAGTAGAGCAAAAGAAAACCCGCCTACCTTATAATAAGACAAGCGGGTTAAATATCTAAGGATTAAATATTGCTTAGCCCATAATGCCTTTGAATTTCTCTTTAAAGCGAGAAACACGGCCACCACGATCAAGTAATTGACCTGTGCCGCCAGTCCAAGCTGGATGAGTTAGTGGATCAACATCAAGTGTTATTGTGTCGCCCTCTTTGCCATAGGTAGAGCGGGTCATATAATGTGAGCCATCTGTCATTACAATTTTAATTTCGTGATAATCTGGGTGTGTATCTTTTTTCATTTTGTTACCTTGAAAGCCTTATTATATTAGATAAGTCTTTTGTTATTGTTAGTTGAAATAATTTCTAGCGCTTTACTAAACAAAGTTTTGATAATTCGCAAGTCCCTTAGTTGCTTATCAGCGTTTAGTCACTTAAGTAGAGGCAATAAAGCCAAAAAAAGATGAATTTCTATGTCCAAAGTGTCAAAACAGCAAAAATCACCTAAACAGTTTAACGAGATAAATCAGCAAGAAAATCTCTCTATCAAAGAATTAGATGCTAAAATAGTTGAAAAGCAAGGTAAATTAAAGCCCTTGCGCTCGCTTTTGCCCTTTATTCTTAAATACCCCAAACGCCTAATGTTAACATTATTATTCTTATTGCTTGGCTCTGGAACGTCCTTAATCATTCCAGCCCTGTTAGGATCAGTGGTTGATGAGGGTTTTATGACGCAAAATTTAGATAAGATTGTTCAATATGGCTGGGCAATTTTAGCTGTTGCTATTATAATGGCTGTAGCTTCTGGTGCTAGATTTTATTTTATCTCAATCATTGGTGAGCGAGTGTTAACTGATTTACGCTGTGCGGTGTTTGAACATTTACTAAAGCTTGATAGCTCATATTATGACACTCATAGGGTGGGGGAGTTAACTTCGCGCCTAAATGGTGATGTCGCAACAATTCGTGGTGCGGTTGGCTCAAGCGCATCTGTGGCATTGCGCTCATTAGTTATCATCATTGGCGCGCTTATCATGATGTTTTTAACTTCACCAGCTCTTACAGCTTCAGTTGTAATCATTGGACCCTTGATTGTTATTCCAGTTGTTTTATTTGTGCATCGCTTAAGGGCAATGTCGGTAAAAACCCAAGATGCTTTGGCTGATATAAGTGCCATGGCCACAGAAGCATTAAGTTCAATTAAAACCATAAAATCATTTGTGCAGGAAAAAATTCAAGTTGAGATTTTTAATTCTCGATCAGAAGCAAGTTTTTTAGCTGAGAAAAACAGATTATATGCTCGCTCATTTTTAGTTACTTTGGTGGTGTTTTTAGTAACTGTTGCAATAATGCTTATGACATGGTGGGGGGCAAAGGCAGTTTATGCAGGCTCAGTAAGTGTTGGTGAGTTAATGCAATTTATGATTTATGCTATGATGGCCTCAAGCGCCCTAACCAATATGTCGGATATTTGGGGAAATTTACAAACAGTGGCTGGTGCTACTCAGCGCTTAATTGAAATTTTAGAAACTAAGCCAGAGTTAAAAATTGCTGATAACCCTATTGCCTTGCCTGAGCCTGCACTTGGGACTTTAGAGTTTAAAAATGTAGACTTTACCTATCACACGAGATCAGGTGACAGGGTATTAAATAATGTTAGTTTTTCTATTCATGCTGGCCAGACAATAGCTTTAGTAGGCGCATCTGGTGCTGGTAAATCAACAGTATTTTCTCTTATTCAAAGATTTTATGATGTCAATAATGGTCGTGTGATTGTTGATGGCTTAGATGTAAGAGACGTGGATCCGCATAAATTAAGAGAGCGCTTTGCTTATGTTGAGCAGGATTCGGTGATTTTTTCTGGCACTATTGCTGAGAATATTAGATTTGGTAAGCCTGATGCAAGTGAAGTAGAAATTGAAAAAGCGGCGAAAGCAGCCTTAGTTGATGAATTTGTTGCAAAGCTTAAACATGGCTATCAAACTATTGTTGGTGAGCGTGGGGTTATGCTTAGTGGTGGGCAAAAACAACGTATAGCTATTGCCAGAGCATTGATAAAAGATGCACCAATTTTAATGCTAGATGAAGCAACTTCTTCGCTTGATGCACAAAGTGAAAATTTGGTGCAAAAGGCTCTTGAGCGCTTAATGCGTGGTAGAACATCAATAGTGATTGCGCATCGTTTAGCTACAATTCGTGATGCAGATAGAATTTTGGTTTTTGAATCTGGCAGGTTAATAGATGAGGGTACGCATGATCAGTTAGTTAAAAAAGGCGGACGCTATTCCGAGTTAGCAAAATTGCAATTTCGCCTTGATGATGTCCGCCTCGATGGATAATTGATGATGTTTAATATAATGAATTAAAATATCGCAAAACTAGCTAAATAACTTATTTTACTCATCATCTTTTGAAACACTCTTTAGCTTATTAAGCCCTAGAATTTTCATTGCGGCTTTTTCATAAAATGGTTCAGATTTACCGCTTTTCATTTTACCAATGAAATATTTCTCAAAGCCTACTTTTGCTAGGTGAACCCATTTGCCTTGTGATGACCAATTGACATTACGGGGTGGAATTTGTGGTTGTGCAATAAAGGCAATGCCACCATCACCAAAATCAGCCAAACAAAATGCACTCCATGTTCCTTTATGGGTTGGCTTTTCTTGGCGCACTAATTGCCCAATATTATGCGCGGTAGCTGTTACCATTGATTCAATCATAAAACCAGTTTTAGGCACACCAACTGGCACCGGAGTTGGGCCAATAGGAGGAATGGCAATGCAAACGCCAACAGAGAAAATATTTTTAAATGTTGGATTTTGCTGATGTTCATCGACTATCACAAACCCACGTGGATTAACCAGACCTTCAATTCCCATCAGCGGTTTTATGCCACGAAAAGCAGGTAGCATCATTGAAAATTTAAACGGAACTTGCGTTACGCCTTCAGATTCACCGTCTTTGCCAATAGTTTCAACATGCATGACATCTTTATCAATTTTTTGTATTTTTGAATTTGTCATCCATTTAATATGCTTATCACGCATCGCACTTTCTAATAAGCCTTTAGTGTCGCCAACTCCATCAAGCCCAAGGTGGCCAACATAAGGCTCAGAGGTTACATAAGTGATTGGCACTTGGTCACGAATTTTACGCTTGCGCAATTCGGTTTCAAGAATGAACATAAATTCATAAGCAGGCCCAAAACAAGAGGCACCCTGCACTGCGCCAACCACGATGGGGCCAGGGTTTTTGCAAAATTCATCAAATTCTTTACCCGCCAATTCTGCATGATCTACATGGCAGACTGATTGAGTATTACCTTCTGGCCCAAGACCTTCAATTTCATCAAAAGCAAGCTCTGGACCAGTTGCAATGATTAAATAATCATATTCAATTGATTCTCCATCAGCCAAATCGATGCGGTTTTCTTTTGGCAAAACCTTTGTTGCAGCCTCTGAGATAAACCCTATCCCGTGTTTTTCCATCACAGGCCTAAGGTCAATTTCAATATCTTTGCGCTTGCGCCAATTTACCGCAACCCATGGGTTTGAAGGGACAAAATGATATTTAGGGTCTTTAGTAACAACTGTAATTGTGTCTTCTTTTCGTAGCTGCTCTTTCATTTCATAAGCCATAACAGTGCCACCAAGACCAGCACCTAATACTACAACATGAGCCATTTTATCCTCCAATGTTAAATGAAGTCAGTGTTTATTAAGCTTATTAGCCTCCATAATATTATATATGTCAAGTAAGAGATGTAACTAATGCTTTTGCTATTCGGTAAGCTTAAATTCAATGCGACGATTGCGTTTATAGGCCTCATCATCTTCACCTAAATCAAGTGGTGAGAATTCGCCAAACCCTGCGGCAACAAGGCGGTTTGGAGAAACGCCTTGATTGATTAACAGTTTTGCAACAGAAATAGCACGCGCGGCGCTTAATTCCCAGTTTGATGGAAATTGTTCGGTTGCAATCGGGCGTTTATCGGTATGCCCATCAATGCGTAAAACCCAATTTATTTCAGGTGGGATTTCGTCTTCGAGTTGTAAAATTGCTTCGCCAAGCTTAGCTATTGCTTCTTGCCCAGCAGCAGAAATATTAGCTTCACCTGCATTAAATAAAACCTCTGATTGAAAAACAAAACGATCACCAACAATTGTTACATCTGATCTATCAGCTAAAATTTCACGCAAGCGTCCAAAAAAATCAGAGCGATAACGAGACAGGTCTTGCACTCTTTGTGCCAAGGCAAGATTAAGTCGGCGCCCAAGGTCAGTTATTTTAGTGTTTGATTCAGCTCCCTTTGCTTCAGAAGCCTCAAGCGCTTGCTCTAAAGCACCAATTTGAGTGCGAAGCGCATTTAATTGTTGGTTTAATAAGGCAAGCTGTGCAACAGCCTCATTTGACAAATCTGTCTGCTCTAATAATTTTGTATTCAAATCTGCAATCTGTGAATTTTTATCGTCAAGCCCAGCACCAAAGCCAGATAATTGATTTGAAAGATTGTCGCGTTCCTCTTGCGCACTGCTAAGAGTCGCAGACAGAGTAGCAATAGTTGCCTCAAGGTCTTGGTTTTGACCTTTTTCAAGCTGTAATAATTCGGTCAATTCTGCAATTTGTGAATTAAGCCTAGATAGAGCAGTATCTTTTCCAAGAATTTCTCTTGCTTGAAAAAATTGTGCTAGAACAAAAATTGTTAGCAAAAATATAATGACTAATAATAGGCTAGCTAAGGCATCAACAAAGCCGGGCCAATAATTGGCTCTTGCACCATTGCGTCTGCTAAATGAAGTGGCCATTTATTAAGTCCTATATAATTTAAGTTTTACCATCTTCTTTTAACATGGCGGCAATTAAATCTCTTAATTGTTTGTTGGTTTCGCTTTGATCAACAATATATTTTCTTAAATCCTCTTGCTCTAGGCGAATATGTTTAGTTAAGCCATCAATGCCACGAGCTAGCTCTGCCATGGCGCGAATTGCATCATTTGATGAGTTTGAGTTTTGCATTTTAGAGCTTAACTGCTCAAACATTGCCTGCATTTCATTGCCAGAAATCCCAAGATTATTAGCCTGCATTGTAGCCACTGGGTGATCAAGTTCTGTCATAGACGACATCCAATCCTCAAGATCGGTATAGAAGCTATTTTGTGCTTGCGAGGTCTGTAAATCTAAAAATCCTAAAATCAATGAGCCAGTAAGTCCAAAAAGAGATGAGGAAAAGGCTGTTCCCATGCCGCTTAATGGCGCTTCTAATCCTTGTTTTAAGCTGGTGAAAACATCACCCGCTTCACCCGCACTAACATCAAGGCCTTGAATAATGCTTGATACTGAGCCAACGGTTTGCAACAGGCCATAAAATGTTCCAAGCAGACCTAAAAATACTAATAGACCAGTAAGATAGCGAGATGTTTCTTTTGCCTCATCAAGGCGAATACCAACACTATCTAAAATTGATCGCAGGCTTGAAGGGGTAATAATTGCCTCACCAAGCCTATTGGACATGATAGTTGCAACTGGAGCTAGCAGAACTGGCGGTTTTGCAATAGCTAAATCTTCACTTTGCAGTGAGTTAACCCACTGCACTTCTGGCATAAGGCGAATGACTTGGCGAAAAGATAGTAAGATGCCAACTATTAGCACAAAAATTATCAAACCATTGATAAAGGGGTTAGACCAAAAGGCATCAAATAATTGAAATGATAATATTGCCCCGATCAAAACAATCAAAATCAAAAAGATAATCATTTTGATTAAATAAATGGCTGGGCTGGCAATATTATAGGGATTAAAACTACCTGACATATTAAAAAACCACTCTTTAAAACGATAAAATATAATTATAATCTTAACTATTCAAATTTGACATGACAATGGTCAAATTAAAACTTTGTTCAGACAAATAGTTTTGCAATTAAATAGAGCGGATTTCTTTTAATAGTTTTGCTTGGATAATTTCATTTCCTGCGATAACCTCTCCATTAAAAATTGAATTATTTTTGCCACTATAATCGCTAATAAAACCACCAGCTTCTTTGACTAAAAGCAAACCGGGTGCTACGTCCCAAGCGCCAAGCTCTGCCTCCCAATATCCATCAAGACGGCCAGCGGCCAGCCATGCTAAATCAGTTGAGGCTGAGCCTGTGCGTCTGATACCTGCACAACTTGGTGCAATTTGGCCAAGCTGTTTAAGCGTTAAAGCGTCATTTTTTGTGCCTGTTACTTTTATGCCTGTGCTAAGCACGCAATCAGAAATCTTGCGCCTTGCTGCAACTCTTAAACGGCGGTTGTTAAGCCATGCGCCAGCGCCTTTTTCTGCGGTGTAAAGCTCTTCCATAATTGGATTATAAATTACCGAGGCAACAATCTCACCATTTCGCTCAAGCGCAATTGCAACAGCAAAAAGTGGAATTGAATGTAAGAAATTTGTCGTGCCGTCAAGCGGATCAATTATCCAGCGGTGCTGACCATCTTCACCCTTTACCTCACCTCCCTCTTCCATCAAAAAAGAATAGGTGGGGCGGGCATATTGTAATTCTTCAAAAATTATTTTTTCTGCTGCTTTATCGGCATTTGAAACAAAATCAGCAGGCCCTTTGCGGCTGACTTGCAAATTTTCTACTTCGCCAAAATCACGAGTTAATGAGCGCCCAGCTTTTGCCGCCGCTTGCACCATGATGTTTAATATCGCTGAACGTGCCATTTTTAATCCTACTCAGAACGACGCAAGTAAGTTACTTCTTGCGTATCTACTATAATTTTTTCACCCTGATTAACAAATGGCGGCACCATAACTTTTACGCCATTTTCGAGTATTGCAGGTTTGAATGAGTTAGCCGCGGTCTGTCCTTTAACAACAGGCTCTGTCTCGCTGACTTCAAGAGTGACTTGGGCTGGGAGTGAAATACCAAGCGGTTTTTCTTCATACATTTCAACACATACAGTCATGCCATCTTGTAAAAATTTGGCGCGCTCGCCAACAAATTCAATTGGTAATTCAAGCTGTTCATAACTTTCAAGATTCATAAATACTAACATATCACCCTGCTCATAAAGAAATTGAAAATCATTCTGCTCAAGGCGAATTTTTTCAACCGTTTCAGCCGAACGAAATCTTTCATTTAGCTTTGTGCCGCTTACAATGTCTTTTAATTCGACTTGCGCATAAGCCCCACCCTTACCAGGTTTTACATGATTGACTTTTACCGCCACCCATAAACGTCCATTATGTTCAATTACATTTGAGGGGCGAATTTCATTGCCGTTAATTTTCATTTTAAATCTTCTTAAAAAGGTAAAAACTTATTGATTAGGTTTATTGATGGCGTTCATGCCAAAAATCTACAACAATATCAACTTAATTCATTTGTTAGTTTGGCGTTGTATTTTTTTGCTTGGCTCTGATGCTTTATTCTCTGGCACAGCTTGTGGCCAAAATCTTGCTCTTTCTTGTGCAATTTTTAACTCGTCTTGTGAAATACCTTTAAGTAATTTATCAGTTGCACTATCATTTAGGCCATTTGAGCGAGCAAGCGAGCGCCACATTGCCGCGACTATAAGGTCTTTTTCCACTCCTTCACCAACAGCGTATAATTTTGCTAATCTGTTTTGTGCAACTGGATTGCCAGCATTAGCCGCTTCTTTATACCAGATGATGCTTTGTTCAAGATTGCGATCAATCCCCTTGCCTAAATAAAGTAAAGTTGCATATTCAACCTGTGCAGCACTTAGGCCAGCGTTTGCGGCAAGTTTTATCTGTTTTGCACCCTCTTTAGGGTTTGGTGCAATGCCCGCCCCCTCAAACAAAATAAGCCCATAATCATATTGAGCCTCAGCAAGACCCGCACTTGCTGCTTCTTTTAATAATTGCGCTGCCTTGATAAGGTTTGGTTCGGCATAAATTCCCTCAATATGTAACAACGCTAAATTATATTTTGCTTCGCGGTGGTTTTTTGCCGCTGCTTTTTTAAATAATTGTGTAGCGCGTTCGCGGTTTTTTGGCACTCCTAAGCCTTGTTGATAAAGAAGCGCTAGTGCAAATGTTGCAGAAACATCTCCTCCCTCATCGGCTATTCCATACCAACGTGAGGCAAGGGCGGGATTTCTTGCAACCCCTAATCCATTGATATATATTTCAGCAATCAAAGTCTGTGCAGCGGCATCTCCAGCCTCTGCTCTTGGCAGGGCAAGCGCAAGGGCGGTTAAATATTGCCCGCGTTGATAAGCACCATAAGCCTCATCTTTAATCATTCTTGGCCCAAAAATTTCTTTTGCTATTTCACTAGCTTGATTGGTATTTTGTGCATTAGTCAGACTAGGAAATATAGCTGGCAACAGCCCTATCAGAATATAGAAATTTTTTTTATTCATCGTGAAAACCAGAAATTGGAAGTGCAATAAATTCACAATTTGCACTATTAAAATCAGTTAAAGAGTTTTTTGTATCAAAATATACGGCTGGGACTTCAAATGTGTCTGCCCACCAAAGTGCAAGCTCATGTGTTTTAGTGTCAGTAGATTTTCTGTCATCACCAAAAAACACATAGTCAGCCCCGCTTTCGCCTTTGGTCATAGCATCGTCTTTTGATAAAATATTTCCAGCGCCAACAATCAATTCAGGCTTTAATGTTTTTATCGCATCACGTAATTTTTTTATATCAGAACTAATATGCACGCCATCTGCACCAAGCTTTTTTACTAATTCTGGGCTATTATCTAGCAATAAAGCGCTTTGGCGCTTTTGAGTGATTGGTAAAATTGCCTTGATGCGTTTTTCATATTCAATAGTTTTAATATCGCCCCTTAGTAATAAAATCACAGAAATTTGTGTTTTTGAATATGCCTGTTCAATGCGCCTTCCTAACTCATCTATTGTCAAATCTGCTGAAATGATCAAAAATATTTGCGCTGGCATTTTATTCTTTGCTCTCTATCTAAGCATTATTTTATTTGGGTTTAAGCAATAATAAGGCTTTTTTTAGATATTTTACCCCTTAGTATTATTTTTAGAGTGTCACTTTGCAGGGGCGCTATTTTTTAATGCCTCTATAGCGGGTAGGGATTTGCCCTCCATCCACTCTAAAAAAGCACCCCCAGCGGTTGAAACATAGGTGAAATCATCAACCACTCCAGCATGAGCAAGTGCTGCCACTGTGTCGCCACCTCCAGCAATAGAAATTAATTTTCCCTCAGCAGTGCGTTTGGCTACATATTTGGCGACTTCAACCGTTCCTGCATCAAATGGCTCATATTCAAAAGCGCCTAATGGGCCATTCCAAACCAGAGTTTTGGCATCATCTATTGCCCCTTTAATGCGATTTATTGAAGAGGGGCCAATATCTAAAATCATGCCGTTTGGATCCATCGCATCAAGTCCATAAAAGCTACTTTTTGCATTTGCTTCAAACTTCCAAGCAACATTTGCATCAACGGGTAAAATTATTGCGCAATGCTCGCCCTCAGATCTATCCATAATTCTATTTGCTGTTTCGCTAAGGTTTTTTTCACAAAGTGAATTGCCAATCCCAACTCCCATTGCATAAAGAAATGTATTAGCCATGCCCCCGCCAATAACTAGACCATCAACTTTTTTAAGCAGATTTTCTATTAAATCAATCTTGGTTGAAACTTTCGCCCCGCCAATTATTGCAATAACAGGGTGAGTAGGATTATCAAGGCCAGCAGAAAGCGCACTTAATTCTTTTTGCATGGCGCGGCCAACTACAGATGGCAAAAGATGCGCTAATTTTTCGGTTGAAGCATGCGCTCTATGAGCTGCGGAAAAAGCGTCCATAACGAAAATTTCACCAAGAGAAGCCATTGTTTTAGCTAATGTTTCGTCGTTAGTTATTTCACCAGGGTGAAAGCGGGTATTTTCTAAAATGATAACCGAGCCAAGTGGCGCATCAGCAATTATTTTTTTAGCTTCACTTACATCATTCCAATCCGTTTCAATAAAAATTACATCACGATGAATGACTTTTTCAACCTCTGATACAACTTGACGAAGCGAGAAACTCGCATCAACTTTTCCCTTTGGGCGGCCAAAATGAGACAAAAGAATTGCCTTGCCGTTGACTTTTATAATATCGCGAATTGTTGGCACAAAGCGAATAATTCTTGTAGCATCACTGACTTTGCCATTCATCAGCGGAACATTTAAATCAACTCGAACCAGCACATTTTTATGTCTAAGGTCAATATCGTCCATATTGGGCAAGCTAAGCATGATAGACTCTTTTGTTTTGAGTTTAAGATTCTGAACCAAGACTAAAACAAAATAACAAGCGTATCAATGTCAAACTACATCAAATTATTATAGTTGCTCTTTTGCGCCATCAACTACCGCTTGTGCCGTGATATTGAAATGCTCGTAAAGCACCCCAGCAGGCGCGCTTGCACCAAAGCTATCCATGCCAACAAAAACGCCATTATCACCAAGCAGCCTATCCCAGCATTGCCTAACACCTGCTTCAATTGCAACTCTGGCCCTTGGTGTGCCAATGATTGTTTGGCGATAGCTTTTATCTGATTTGTAAAATAATTCTAGGCATGGGACTGATATTACCTTAGCCGAGATGCCTTGCTCTTTGAGTGTTTTGCATGCCTCAATAGCAATTGCTACTTCAGTGCCAGTGGCAAAAATTGCAACATCAGCGTCTTCTTGCCCGCAGATAATGTAAGCGCCATTTCCGCATAGATTTTCTTGGCTCATTTCTTTTCTAACTGCAGGCGTGTTTTGTCGAGAAAGTGCCAAAATACTTGGAGTGGTTTTATTCTCAAGTGCTAAAAGCCAACATTCAGCAGTTTCTGTTGCGTCGCAGGGTCGAAAAACATTGATATTTGGCATGGCGCGAAATGAAGCTAAATGCTCAACTGGTTGGTGGGTTGGCCCATCTTCTCCAACACCTATCGAATCATGGCTCATGACATGAATAGTGCGAATTCCCATAAGTGCACTTAGGCGAATTGAGGGGCGGCAATAATCTGAAAAAACGAAAAACCCGCCTGAATATGGCAATAAGCCACCATGTAATGCCATGCCATTCATAATAGCTGCCATTGCATGTTCGCGAACACCATAATTGATGAAACGAGCAGAGCGATTATTAGCGCTATAATTTTCCATATCAGTGGTTTTAGTAAGGTTTGAGCCAGCTAAATCGGCAGAGCCGCCAATAGTTTCAGGCACATTTTTATTGATAGCTTCTAGTGCTATTTGTGAAGCTTTGCGGGTTGCAATATTTGGCTTTTCATTTGCCAATGTTTCTTTAAGTTCTAAAACTGCCTTTGCTGCTTCAATAGGCAAATTGCCGCTCATGCGGCGCTTAAATTCATCGCTTTGCTCTTCATCTAAATTCTCAAGCTGTTTTTCCCATGCAACCCTAATTTTGGTTGAGCGTAAACCAGCTAAACGCCAATCATCAATAATATTTTGCGGCACGTCAAACGGCTCATTTGTCCAGCCCAAAGCTTGGCGAATACCATCTGCCTCGCTATCACCATAAGGGCCGCCATGCGCCTTTGGCTTTCCTGCTAAATTTGGCGCTGCAAATCCTGCAATTGTTTTACAAGCAATAAAACTTGGCTTGTCGCTGTTTTTAGCATTTTCTAATGCGTCAGTAATTTCTTGCTGATTATGCCCATCAATTGAAATCACGTTAAATCCGTAAGCTGCGAAGCGCGCTCTTTGGTCGGTGCTATCAACTAAATCTATATTTCCATCGATTGTAATGTCGTTATCGTCCCATAGAACGATTAGTTTATTAAGCTTTAAATGACCCGCGAGCGATGCCGCTTCATGGCTTATGCCCTCCATTAAACAACCATCGCCAACCAAAGCATAAGTAAAGTGATCCACTAAATCAGTACCAAATTCAGCAGCTAATTTTGTTTCAGCTATCGCCATGCCAACTGCATTAGCAATGCCTTGACCAAGCGGGCCTGTGGTTGTTTCTACCCCATCAAGATGACCATATTCTGGGTGGCCGGCTGTTTTTGAGCCAAGGGTTCGGAATTTTTTTATCTCTTCAAGGTTGGCCTCTTCATATCCAAGCAAATATAGTGCCGAATAAAGTAGCATTGAGCCATGCCCTGCAGAAAGCACAAACCGGTCACGATTTGGCCAATTTGGTGCTTTTGGATCAAATTTAAGAAATTTTGAAAATAATATAGTTGCTACATCAGCAGCGCCAAGGGGTAGCCCTAAATGGCCACTTTTTGCTTTTTCAACACTATCAAGGGAAAGAATACGAATAGCATTTGCCATATTTTGCTGTTTTGAGGTCATGATTATCTTCTAATTAAAAGTGAAACTGAGTATTTGAGATAAGCTAATGACATAACGGGGTCAAAAAACAGAGTCAATGATTAGCTTTAACATCACTTTAATATGTGAACATATCTCTTGGTGGTTGCAAAATGGCCTCTGATAAGGCTTATTTAGTTAGGAAAAGAATCGACATCGTGATAAAGCGCTGACAAGGGAATATCTATATGGAAGAAACAAATAGCGAAAACAGCATAGAAGTTGCTTCAATCAGATTAGACCGTGCAATGGCTAATCTTGAGGCTGTTGTTAATCACAATATTGACCAGAATAAAATCATCTCTCAATTGCAAGGTGAGATTGAAAGCCTTGCTTTTCAAAAAACTAAATTAAGTTCTGATTTAGATAGGTCTTCAATAAGAGAGAAAAAATTAGATAAATCTGCCAGTGAGGTTTCTAAGCGTCTTGTTGATGCGATGGAAACTATCAAATCAGTATTAGTAAAATAAGGCGAAAAAAATGGCTGATGTCACCTTAGAGATAAATGATCGCAAGTATAGAATGTCGTGTGAAGATGGCCAAGAACATCATTTGATAGAGCTTGGTAGGCGGTTCAACATTTTTGTTGATGGTTTTAAGGACGAGTTTGGTGAAATTGGCGATAATCGCCTAACTGTTATGGCTGGCATTGCGGTGATGGATAATGTAGTTGAGCTGGAGAATAGCCTTAAACAATTGAAAGCCGAACTTGCTAAACTAAATGAAGAAGAGGGTGCTTTGGCGCAAGAAAAAGAAAAACAAGAAAAAGATTTTGCTAAACGCATGAACGAAGTTGCACAAAAGCTTGAACTTGTCACAAGCGCTTTATCACAATCAAAAAGTTAGATTTATTTTTAAACTACCCTTTGCACAATGGCTTTATAGTCTTATATCTATATTTGCTGCCCGTCTCGTGTAGGTTTAAATGCTTGAGGCCTTAACTTTTCTCAGGGAGCTACCTCTGACCAGACTCGTGGGTTTGGATATGCGGCGCCCACCTATTCACTTAGGTTCTCGAGATAAGCAACCCACGGTCGGGTGGCGCTTTTAAATTTAGAGTTTTTAAGATAGATTTGTGAAAAATAATAATTCAAAACCATTATTAAGAAAACAAACGCTTGCTGCTAGGTCTGCAATTTCAAGCAAACAGAAAAACTTGGCCGTAAATAATGCGGCAAAATTATTCATTAAAAATATACCGATGAATCACAATGATATTATCGCCGCTTATTGGCCAATTTCTGGTGAGTTGGATTGCTTGCCTTTAGTTGAGCAATTATGGGCGAGGGGGCATCAAATATGCCTACCTGTAACTATAGCTGAAAATAAGCCGCTTATCTTTAGGGTTTGGCAAAAGGGGCAAAAGCTAATTGATGGCGGACATGGAATAAAAACCCCAGATAAAAATACATCAATTTTAGTGCCAAATATTATCATCATGCCGCTAGTGGCTTTTGATAAAAAAGGCGCGCGGCTTGGTTATGGCAAGGGTTATTATGACAGAACGATTGCCAAAATGGAACAAAAGCCTTTATTGGTGGGTTATGGTTTTGCTTTGCAAGAAGTTGAGCATATAAATAGCGAAAGCCATGATGCTCCGCTTGATTATGTGGTGAGTGAAAAAAAGGTAGTTAAGTTTTAATGCGGATATTATTTTTGGGCGATGTAGTGGGCAAGGTTGGGCGCAAGGCAATAGTTGAAAGACTGCCCTCATTGATAGAAAAGCTCAAACTGGATTTTGTGATAGTGAATGGCGAAAATGCCAGCCATGGGCGCGGGCTTACTGAAAAGCATTTTAATGAATTGATTGGGGCTGGCGCTGATGTGGTAACGCTTGGTGATCATGCTTGGGATCAAAAAGAAACGCTTGGCTATATTGCACGTGAGCAGAATCTTGTGCGCCCGATAAATATGGCAAAAGGCACTGCTGGACGTGGTGCGACTTTAGTGAGCGCAAAAAATGGCCAGCAGGTTTTGGTAGTGCAGGGGTTGGGACGAGTATTTATGAACCCAATTGATTGCCCATTCTTAGCAATAGAAGACGCAATAGCGCAATGTCCGCTTGGCGAAATGGCAGATGCTATCATTGTAGATTTTCACGTTGAAGCAACGTCTGAAATTCAGGCAATGGGGCATTTTCTTGATGGGCGTGCCTCATTAGTGGTCGGCACGCATACCCATATCCCAACCTCAGATCAGCGAATATTAAAAGGCGGCACAGCGCTTATGAGTGACGCTGGCATGTGCGGTGATTATGATAGTGTTATCGGGGTGCAAACGGACGAACCGCTAAACCGCTTTTTAACAGGAGTGCCAAAAGAGCGCTTCACACCAGCTGAAGGAGAAGCAACACTTTCGGGCGTAATGATTGAGAGCGATGATAAAAGCGGACTTTGTGTGCGTGTTGAGCCGATAAGAATTGGTGGAAGTTTAACGCAGGTTATGCCGATAGTTTAGGGTTGAAATGATGTTGGCACTTCCAACAGTGTCATTACTTATTGAATTTTTTAGACGTTTACGGCAATGATTTATCGTAATAATAAGAAATGCACAGGCTCACTAAATCTCAAGTTTAATAATTTGGCAATTATCTGGCTGTATTCCAGTTAGCACTCGGATGAAATTGCCATGAGATACAATTGCTGTAGAGTGAAGCTTAGTATTTTTAGCCCACTCAACAAATGTTTCCGCCCGTTTTTCAAGCGAAGCAAGTGGCTCTACACTAAAGCCATGGTGGTTTTTCTCCCCATCATACCACCAAGGGTCATCAAGATGATCAAAGTCAAGATGCTCCCAATTTTTTGCTAGATGTTCAGGCCTCGTCCCCACATCTCCACTATAAGATAATTGCTCGCGTACTAGTGGGTTAATGGCTATAGGCAAACTTCTCTCAAACATATATTCAGCTGTTTCAAGCGTGCGAGTGAGTGGGGAGACTATCAGCTTTTCAACGTTTAATTCAGATATTTTTTGTCGTCCCTCTATGGCTTGCTCTTTACCCAGTTTTGAAAGGGGTGCGTCAAATATCATCGGGTCAATAAAATCATTTTTAAAGGCCGCATTAAACTCGGATTGTGCGTGTCGAATAAGATAAATATTCATATTTTATCCAGCCTCAATCTTAGCCATATCCGCTTCACTTATTTCAAAATTAGAATAAACATTTTGCACGTCATCATCATCTTCTAGTGTTTCAATTAGCTTGATCAATGTTGCGCCTTTTTCTGCGTTTAGTGGTGTGTCATTATGCGGTTTAAAAATTGGTTTTACGGATTCAGCTTCTGTGCCTAATTCTTTTGCCAAAGCTACAGAAACATCGCCAATGCTTTCAAATTCGCAATAAATAATATGCCCATTTTCATCTGAGATAACATCTTCTGCCCCTGCTTCTAATGCTGCCATCATTACATCGTCCGCATCGCCTGCGCTTAGCGGATAAATAATTTCACCAATTCTATCAAACATAAAGGCGACTGAATTTGTCTCGCCCAATGAGCCACCATTCTTTGAAAATGCGGCACGGATATTTGATGCGGTGCGGTTACGATTATCTGTTAGTGTTTCAACTATTACTGCAACGCCGCCCGGCCCATACCCCTCATAGCGCACCTCTTGATATTCAGCGCCTTCGTGCGAGCTGGCTTTTTTTATTGCTCGCTCAATATTGTCTTTGGGCATAGATTGCCCTTTGGCGTTCTGCACGGCAAGGCGTAGGCGTGGGTTCATTGCTGGGTCTGGCATTCCAGATTTTGCTGCAACGGTTATTTCTTTTGAGAGCTTTGAAAATAATTTTGAGCGCAAACCATCTTGGCGGCCTTTGCGGTGCATGATGTTTTTAAACTTGGAATGTCCTGCCATAATATTTCTCTTTTTAAATTACGCTTTTGTTGCTTATAAAAATTTGCCAGAGGTAAGTCAAAGGATAAGCTAAAAGAAAATTGGGTCTTATCGAGATGACAAGACCCAAAATAAATATACTAGTGCTGACTATTACTCAGCAGGAGAAATCTTTGCCTTTGCTATTGCTAAGCCCAACCAAACAACAGAAACAATGATTGAGATAGCACCAACAAGCACCAAATAAAATGGCAATCCAAATAAGAATTCTGCCATGATGCCAAGAGGCATTAACATGCCCATCAGGCCTGTAATAGAAACCCATTTTGCTGAAAACTCAGAAATCGGCAGTTTTAATAATAGATAGCCAATCATTATATTTAAGAAGGCAAATAAATTTCCATGCACATGCGCAAGTCTAGACTGAAAATGCAACCCATCATTTGCATTAGCTATCCACTCTTCTTTACCGGGTGCGAAATCACGCATATAAATTAGAGCAAATCCATAAAGCATAAAGCCGCCCATGAATAATAACCCACCAACAATATTCTTTTTTCCATAATTTTTCATTTTATTTCCTTTGTTTGTTTGTTTTTATTTGATTAAAATCAATCAAATCTAATTGTATTATGAGAAGTCGTATTCCTTCTTTTGAAAGATCAAAGCCTTTCTGACTAACTGACCAACGCATACCAACCCCCTGCACCAGAGCAATGATAAGAAAACTCAGGTCAAAAGCTCTCTCTTCACCATATCCAGCCTTAATAAATTCCTTTGTGATATATTTGCGAAACTGCATCATCATATGAGTAAAAATTTTTCTTAATTCTTCATTTGATTGCTGTAGCTCATAAGAAAACATGATTGTTAAAATGGCGGGATTTTTGCTCAATAGAGCAAAATGCTCTTCAACAAGCGCCTTTATCTTACCTTTTGGTGTTAGGGTTTTTCGTAATGGTTTTGACCAATAGGATTGAGCTCTATTTGCAATTTCATTAGCCACACTAAGCCAAATATCTTGCTTAGTTGGAAAATGCTTAAATATTCCTGCATGGGTAAGCCCTGAAGCCTTTGCAATTGTGGCTGTTGATAAGCGATCTGGTCCATCAATACCTGCCAATGATAAAACTGTTTCTATAATTATAGCTTTTCGTTCTTTTGCACTCATTCGAGTTTTATTTTTTTGCATAAAAAGCCTCAAACAGCAGATTTTCTTCATTAGCTAATAAAATATGAAACCACCTCCTAACCTAATAAACAAATGCACCAAACAGTCGCTTTAATAGTATAGTTTGTTTTATGATTAGTTAGTAAGTGCTTACTTACTAATGCGGTTATTTATATATTGCAAGTAAAAACTATTCCTAAAAATATAAATTAACACCAAAAATACGTTTCTATTAACTCTAAGCATAGGAAAT
>Ga0256839_1000392_pt1 | contig 56595 bp, 57 predicted proteins | sample 354166metaG_FD_185968 | JGI IMG/M metagenome (GOLD analysis project Ga0256839, IMG submission 185968) | Hydrothermal vent microbial communities from Mid Atlantic Ridge, Atlantic Ocean - 354-166 | ecosystem: Environmental > Aquatic > Marine > Hydrothermal vents | place: Atlantic Ocean: Mid...
TATTAGGTGTGATGAAATTTGCCAAAAGTTTGGCCTTAGCCCAAACTCCACTTGCTGAAACTTCAAATACCTGAGTTTAAGATGAAGTCTCAAATTTGGCTACCTCAGTAACAAAAAATACTAAATGGAGCCCAACAATTGTGTACTTGTTATGACCTGTAAGTGTGGGTAACCAGTATGACCTGTAAGCACTATTGTTTTTTTTAGCTAATCTAGTGGATTTTTTATTGCTTTCATAACATTATTAGCCACATGTGTATAAATCTCTGTAGTGCGAATTGAACCATGACCTAATAAAGTTTGGATGGTTCTGAGATCAGTGCCTTGCTCTAATAAATGGGTGGCAAATGAGTGGCGCAGCATATGTGTTTTAACATGTTTTAAAATACCCGCTTTATGGGCGGCTCTTTTTAATATTTTTAGCACAGAACTTGCTGTGTAGGGGTAATTATACACGCCCTCAAATAAGTAAACTTTGGGTTTGTATTGCCTAAAATACTGCCTTAGCTCCATTAAAACATTCTTGCTTAGCAAGGTATATCGGTCTTTGCCTCCTTTGGAGTCCTCCACTCTAATAACCATTCGCCCACTATCTATATCCGATAGCTTTAGCCGCAACAACTCACTTACCCTAAGCCCTGCAGAATAGATTACACTTAAAATACATTTGTGCTTAATATTGTTGGTACAATTAAGAATTTTTAGCACTTCCTGTTTTGATAATACCTCTGGCAATCGCTCTTTTTTACGTGGTCGCTCAATATGATAAAAGCGATTTGGCATACCTAAAACCATTTCATAATAAAATTTAATGCTATTTATTACTTGGTTAATGGTTGATTCTGACTTCTCTTTTTTAATTTGAATAAGTAAGTATGCACGAATATGTTCTTCCCCTAATTCAAGTAAATCAACGTTTTTATAGTAATTTATAAAGGCCTCAAAAAACGATATATAAGTTTTTGCGGTACTGAGGCTGTATTTTTTTATTGCTAACTTTTCGATATACGCTTGTGGGCATTTTCTGTAATCGGCAGGCATATAGCGATCTAAAAAAGAAGCAACCGTCACTTGTTTCTCAGGCAGTACTGGTTTTACTAAAGGTTTATTACGATAAAAGTATTTGCCATCTAAAAATGCTACTCCTTTAAATGTTTTGTAGATAACAGCAAGGTTTTGAGGCGAATTACTTACACAGGCCATATTGGATTGATTATCCCATTTTACACAAGGCAATTGCTTGACCAAGGCTTGCAATACTTTATTAGGATAAAACTGTAACCCAATTAATTTTTTACTATTGATTACAACATGCTTTAAGGTAATTCTTTTGAGTGCATTTTCCATACTAATAGGTATTAAGATTATTCTGCAATAACGTAATTTCAATATATAAACCCTATATTTATAAGTACTTAAAGTCGAATATAAACACTTATAAAAATGAGTAATAATGGTTTACTAAATTATTCTGAATGCAAAAAATGCAAAAAAACTATCTATGGGAGAACAGATAAACAATTTTGTGATGCCTATTGCCGCAATGCTTTTAATAATAAAATTAAAAGAACCGAAGAAAAGGAAATAATTGCCGTTAACAGTAAATTGCGTAAAAACAGGCGTATTTTAAAAACCCTTTCTCCCGTAGGCAAATCAACTGTACGAAAAGAAGTAATGATTGCTATGGGCTACGATTTTAATATTTTTTCTTCGATGTACAGGGCTTCAAAAACCAGCTTGTACTATTTGTGTTATGAGTACGGTTTTAGCCCAATTATTGATAAAAGAGGGATAGAAAAAGCGGTAATAATTACTAAACAAAATTATATGGCGCCATGGCAACCGTGGAAATACGTGCATAGGTAAAAAGCCGCCTCTTTAGCCTGCATTATTCATGAGCCTTCGTTATGAGCATTTCAAATGGCTGTTAGTCAGGTGCTCACGCAGAATTATGGAACAGCTTGTCCCAATTTTCTCATCGGGAGAGACGTAGCGAGCTACGTTGAGTATCAAAATTCGAGTACGTGCCTGAATGGTAGTCAGTTGGGATGCATAATAAATAGATTATTCATGAATAATGCAGGTTAGAAGGGGCCTTTGGCATTTTCTGTGCTTATGCTAAAAAGTTTCACTGCAGCCGCTAAAAGCTTTAGCGGCTGCAGTGAAACATGCGTATTTTTTAAAAAATGCCGAATTTTGATTAACGAATTTTGAAGTATTCAAATCATCTCTTATCCGCCAATTGGCGAACGTTAATTCCTACCTGGCTTTGCAGGTCATTTATGCGGCAGGCGAGGATATTTATCATTACCCAAATGCAGGCATAGCCCCAAAAAAACATGCCTGCATATCGAAGTGCCGTATTGTGGCACGCAGGACGCGGTTTTTCAAAGTTGGTATATATGGCAGCTATTCAGTTGAGTTAACAACTTTTTTTGCCACTAAGACACTGTTCTTATAATTATCAGGGCAAAAGGTACACCAAGAATAGCTTCTTTTGTGCCTTTGAGTCTTCGCTGTGGGTATGTTTATTTGGGTGGATAGGTTATAGGAACTGTAAAGAAATAACTTGCACAGTTATCCTTATTCTTTTTGCCCCTGGTTGCGTTCAAAAATCATTGCGTAGTGCTACTATGCGCAAATTTTTTGCCTTATCAGGAACAAAAATAATTAAGGCTTTTATGCACAACTTATTTTTTTACAGTTCCTTAGTGTTCAAAATTATTCAAAAACTGTAATCGACTCAATTACATCGCCTTCAGAAATCTGATCGATAATGTCCAAACCTTCTACCACTTTTCCGAAGCAAGTGTGGTTACGGTCTAAATGAGCTGTGTTTTCGCGGCTATGGCATACAAAAAATTGGCTTCCACCTGTGTCCCTACCAGCATGCGCCATTGATAAAACACCTTTGTCGTGGTATTGGTTGTCTCCATCCAACTCGCACTTAATCGAATAGCCGGGGCCACCAGCACCAGTGCCATCTGGGCATCCTCCTTGTAGTACAAAATTCGGAATTACACGGTGAAAAGTGAGACCGTTATAAAAGCCGTCTTTGGCCAATTTAGTAAAGTTATCAACGGTGTTAGGAGCATCTTTGTCGAAAAATTCGACTTTCATAATGCCTTTGCCAGTTTTAATTTCTGCTGTTTTCATGTAATAATTATTAATTTCGGCAAAGTTATAGATTTTGATGTTAATCGGGTTCGGGTTATTAATTTAAACTTTTTATAGCAATCCTGTTTTCAATACTCGAATAATTTAATTTGGCAGATGGGCTCCATAATGCTTCTCCTAAAATACGAAGGGAGTCAGTACTTAACATGGCAGGATGGTTAATGGTAAAAATAGCAGTAGTGCACTTTTGAGGGCTCTCTAAATAGAGCTGTTTTATGCTTTTGGCATGGGTTATATCCAGTTTCCAACGGGAGTTAAGGCTGGCGGTGTCAGATAATAAAATCAATCCGGTTGCTGCTAAAGTATATTTTTGGGGAGTAATTAGTTGATTAATTCTATTTTTCACGAGCGATTGAGCAAGCCCATCGGGCCATACGGAATCGGGCAGTGTAAGGTAAATTGCTCGGTTTTCTATTTTTGGCTCGTCTATAATGGTAGATTGCGGAATTAGCCACCTGCCGTCTTCTTTCTGAAGTAAATCAATAATGGTTTGTGTGCCATACTGCAAGCCTATTAAGTCGTTAGCGTACAGCTTAATTTTATTGCTGCCCACCATTATTTTAAAGCCCTGAGGTTTTATATGTTTATCTTCGTCTGTAATAATTTCAATAGTATTGGCTAGTTTACTAGTTGTAAATCGATCAGCTATTTTAAATATGCGGCCTGTTTTTTTCTTTAAAAGGACTATTAAAACCTCACTTGTTTGCTTCGATTTACTGTCCGATAAGTTCATCAGTACACGCATAGATTTCTTTAATTCAAAAAAATCTCTTTTGTATAATATTTTAAATGGGGTAGGGATTATTTGTATTTCTTGTATATGGCTAGTGCTTTCAGTATTATTTTTGGTAGAGCAACTCAATAATGAAAGGAGTGCATAAACCAATCCAGCACAAAAAACAATGCTGTTTACCGAAACGATGAGTCGTTGATATAATTTATGTTTCATCTTTGTAGAACTAATGCTAGCTTTGATTTTATAGAATAACTACAAACATCTAAATTTGTATAATACCGAACTACTAATATGACTCGATTTTTTAATCTATTATTTTTAATCTGCTTTTTTAGTATCACGAGTTTTTCACAAAACCAAGAGGTGGCACGTGTGCCATTTGTATTAAATAACGATCATATTATAATCAAGTTATCAATTAATGGATCGCCAGAAATGAACTTTATGTTCGACTCTGGAGCGGGAGGAATTTTAATAAATAAAAATGTTGCAGACAGCATTGGGCTAGAGTCTGCATCGGAAAGAGTAAACACCGGAGCAGTTGGCACTCATACCGTTTCTATTCTTAAAGGGAATACCATAAAAGTAGGAGAGGCGCAAATAACTAATGTTAATATGATGCGCGATGAAAAAACTTTTGAGCAGCTGGATTCGGGAGAGGAAATAGCAGGAATTATTGGATTTCATTTATTATCTAGGTATGTAATTAAAATAGATTATAACAGTTTCGAACTTATTATGTATAATAGGAGTAATTATGTGTATGAAGGCGATGGCGTGGTAATGCCCATTGTTTTAACCTATAATTTGCCGCTTATTATTAGCTCGGTTGCTGTAAATAATGAGACTGAATTTGAAGGATTCTTTTTGGTAGATACCGGAGCTCGTTCTGATTTAATTATAAGCTCGCCTACCGTTAATAAATTTAATATGATTAATGCCGTGGGGGATTATTATGTGCTAAAAACAGAGGTGGGTAGTTCTGGTAAAAAAGCAAAAATTATGTACGGCAAGGTAAAAGCTTTAGAGTTTGCCGAGCATAAGTTTACGGAAGTGCCTGTTATTTTAAGTCAAGCCGAAAATGGTGTTTTGTCGTTTAGTGGCATAGATGGAATAATTGGTAATAGAATTTTAAAACGGTTTAATATTATTTTTGATTATCCTCGCAGCCTTATTTATTTAGAACCTAATGCTAATATGTCTAAAAAATACAGCATAAATGTATCTGGGTTTAGTATTATTTTTAAAAAAGGGAAACCAGTTGTTAAAAATATAATAGACCGTTCGCCTGCAACAAGGGCAGGTCTTAAAAATGGAGATTACATTATTGCCATAGAAGGAGTTGTTGTAGAAGATTTAACCACAGACGAAATAAGAAATTATTTTAGCCAAGAAGGCACAAAGCTAAAATTGGTAATAAGGCGAGGAGGGAAGCTGAAATATACAGAAATCAAGCTCAAAGCACTAATATAAATAAGCGCACAATAAGAAAACAATAAAACCGCAATCAAGTCACTCAGAGGTCTGTTTCCTCTTTTTAATTGGTATATTAAATAGGTTGTGGGGTCTCATTTAGATAGATTCCACGACTTTCCTGCGCTACCATTGACAGAGTAAAGAATTTCAAAAAAAGGAGATGCCGGATCAGCCAGCTGGCTGATCCGGCAAAGTGTATAAAAAGCACGGTTCCCCGCATTCGTTGCGGGATCTCCATTTTAAAGAGATTCTTCAGTCGTTCCTCCTTCTGAATGACGGTTTTGTTTTTTTAATGTAAAATTGATGTCTTAATACGAATTCAAGTTAATATAAATAAGCCCGCGAAAAGTTTTTATTTTTAAGTTTAAAGGCCAAAATTATTTCGTGCGAACCAGTAGTTACTCGGCTTATTTTTGAGGTTGGGAACTCATAGCCATAATTTAAAGCTACGTTGGGTGTTAAGTAAAACCCTGCCGATAGCCCAACTGCACCTAGCATCGTATATTGAATACCACCCCAAAGCTTATCCTGATAGCGCATTCGAAGGGCACCAATTACTTCAACTGGCTGGTCTTTTCGTAGGTTAACCATTAAATAGGGCGATAATAAATAGCCATACCTCCATTTTCTATACCTAAACCCAAACTGAATATTATGTGTAATGGGGTTGGGCAGTTCGTTAAATACCTCGCTTGTGCCAGGCAATAACATTTTTGTTGCACTTATGGCCGAATACCCAAGGTAAAATTGTTTATGATAAATTACAGTACCTAAATTAATATTAACACTACTTTTTTGATTGTCTCCATTAATATAAGCTTGGTAAGTTGCGTCAAAATCTGGGTTTAATACGGAGATTCCTGTGGGATCAAATTTGTTTAATTCATAGCCCACCGCAGCTCCTACCGACCACACTAATTGATTGGTAAGGTTAATATGATATGCATAATTTAAGAAAGCTCCTGTATTACTAAATCCTCCATCAGAGTTTTGCATTACGTAAACCCCCAAACCGTGCCTTTTCGATTTGCGGTATCCAAAACCTTCATCTCTTTCAATAGAGCTATACGCTTCTGGCTCAAACAGCCGAACACCTCTATGCTTAAACTTATTGCCATCACTTAGTTTAAAAGCCATATTTGCCGAAGCAAATAAATGAGTAGGGCTGTTATCAAATCCTGCCCATTGGGTTCGATAGCCTACTTTAACATCTACAAAATCTTCAATACCTGAGAATGCAGGATTTACCGGCAAAGGGTTTTGGTAAAATTGAGTAAAACGATAATCAATTTGCGCCCAACTGTTTGTTTGATAAAAAACAGCAGCCATAACCAATAAAAATTTTAACACAGGTACGGGTTTTAATAGCTGCATATTATAAAATTATAGTGAGTGTGCCTTGGTAAATCGGAGAGCCATCGCGCAAATCAATAATGTAATAATAAGTGCCCATGGGCAGTTGTTTGCCATCAAGGGTGGTGCCTTCCCAAGCAGTATAACCACCACTCGACCTGTAAACAGGCAAGCCTGCTTTATCATAAATATTTACCAGTGCATCCGGAAAAGCATCAATATCTTCAATCTCCCACGTATCGTTTTGCCCATCTCCATTGGGCGTTATGGCATTGGCAAATTTTATTCCTTCAATTAATTTTAAAATAGTAATATCAAAATTCTTTATAGTCGAAAATTCCCCATCCGAAGATTTTACTCTAATGGTATGGTTGTCAGCTTCCTCCCAATTAAACGAAGTGGTGGTGGTTAATTTATTACCCTCAATGGTAAAAAATTCATTTCCTTCGCTGCCTTCACCTGCCACTAAAGCGTAATTATGTGTGTCTTCAGGGTCTAAATCAGAGGTGGTAAATTCGCCCACTTCAAAGCCTGGTGGCTTCTTTTCCAGTAGAGATCGATTGCTTAAAATAATATCATCTGGTGAAAAATTAAAAGGGTTTATAGTTACTTTTAACTGAATTACATCGCTCGTATTTTTGTGAGGTGGTACTAAGTCTCCATCATCGGTTAAAAAAATATCGAAGATAGCTTCCCCATGGGTGTGTTCAGTTGTTCTAAAAGTAAGTGTGCCATCGGGGCTAATTTGAGGCGCAATTAAAAAGGCGAGCGTGCCGGTAACCTGCACAAGATTAACAGTATAATGAAGGAGTTGGTCTTGCTCATTAGGCGATAATCCAGGCGAGATGTTAGTAGCCCAGTTCTCAAAAGTAAAAATAAGGTCGCCTTCATCTTCCGTTATATCCAGCCCTCGGTTGTAGGTGGGCGGGTCGTTAATAAAATTAACGGTAATGGTAAACGCTTGCACGTTACTGGTATTGGTGTTAGGGGCAGGAGCATTAGGGCCGTTATCAACTAAAACAAGCTCATATACGGCATAGCCGTTATAATGTGGTGTAACCTCAAAACTAATACTGCCATTGGCATCAATAGAAGGAGGAACATCAAACGCCAGATCTGCGGTAATCTCTTTTTGGGTAAGTATAAACGTTAGTTGTTGCGATACGTCTTCGTCAGGGGCACCGGCACTCAAATTAGTGGCCCAGTTAGTTACCGTTACAGGCCCGGTATGTTCATCCACAATTATATTGGTACCTCCGGTAAAAGTAGGGGCATCATTTATTGGATTAATTATAATGGTAACATTTACAACCGTGCTTTTGTTTTCATTAGGGGGGGGAGTGTCTATTCCATTATCTTCTAAATAAATTTCTAAATCAAAACTGCCATTGGCTTTATTGGTTAGTTCAAAAGCAAAATTGCCAAATTGATCTACATTTGGCAGTACATTAAAACTGATAAAAGGCGATTGGTTGGTAATGGTTGTTACAAAATTTATTGTTTGCCCATTACCCGCTGGGTTTGGGTCAGGAGAAATACTTGTAGCCCACCCATTAATGGCAATAAACCCTGCTTTTTCATCATAAACTAAATTTAGGTTGGCAGCATCAACATCAAAAGTAGGAGCGCCATTTATAAAGCTTACATCTATTCGTATAGTAGATATGCCAGAGGTTAACCCATCGTTTAGGTCTTCTAATTCAACATTAAATGTGACCGAGCCACTTGTGTTTGGGGTAAGAGTAAAGGCTAGTTTTCCCGTAATGGGATCAACGGTAGGTTTGCCTCCAAGTTCAAATTGAAGAGAGCCATTTAGGTTGATATTTGTTACATTAAATTGAGGACTAACAGCTATAATATTAGACGCCCAAGGGTTTATTTCTGTAGCCGTAGGCACCCCAATGATTTGTTGCACAGTTTGGTTACCCAAGTGTTGATAGCTTGGTTGTGCCAAAACAATACCATAGGAGTTTAGTATTATTAAAATTGCAATAAAAGTTCCAACTAAAGTTTGCCTTATTCTATTCATAAACCGCTAAAAATAGTCCTAATTTTTAATTTAAACCAACTATTTAAAATCAATCTCTCTCTCTTAGTATCGAATACTATAATTTAAACTTAATAGATGAGTCCACTCCGAAAACACCCAAAACCAAAAAAGTTTCTTTTGGCGGCCTTTTTATTTTCCTCAATTCGTTGATACTCAGGCATCAACGAATCTTGAAAAATGGAAATCTCATCCAAAATAACTCTTTTGTGAAAATTGCCTGTTTTCGGAGTAGACTCATAGATACTATTCTAAATATGATGACCAATGGTCATAGTTGATACCAATGTAACCCATAAAGGTGGATGAAGGTAACCGTGAAATTTTCAAAAAAAGATAACTGATAATGCATACAGTGGCATAAATTTTGGCAATATTGCCCTAGCTAGCTAAGTAAAGGTAGTGTGTTTGCAAAGCCAAAAACTGGTTTGTTTAAGGAAACCTCTATTAATTAAAGTATGCACAAACAAAAAAGACTACTCTTTCTCTTTTGTTTTAAGGGCATCGGTAAAAGAAATACCGGTAAGTGCACCAATAATAATTGCTACAATAATGATGAAAGTGTTTGCGCCTGAGCCAATTATTATACCTAGCATAGTTTGTTAATTTAGATTAGAAAATCAAAAGTAAAGTTTTAGTGAGATAATTAAAACGTATTTAATGATTTTTTACAGATAAAAATAAAATTCCACATTTTTATAAAATATTTGTTGAATTTGAGTTGGTTGAATAGTTCATAAATTTTAACTTGCAGCAAAATCAAACCATCGAATGTCTGAAATAGCAAAAGAGTTACTTATTGGAAGAATCCAATACTTGGAGGAAATGCACCTGAGGCCCGGTAGTACAACATTGGATGAAAAGGTGGTTGAAAAAGTAAAAAACTTAGTGTTGGCTGGCGAACTTACCAGTATTATGGAAGTAGAAGCTGTTTTTAATTTTCTAGCTGAAAAACAAGCCTCAGCGCAAGCAGAAATTGACTCTTACGCAGCCGAAATTATCGACTTTATTAATTAGTTGCCCCGCTCTTCTTAACAATAATCAATACTATTATTGTTTCAATATCATTACTCATTTTCATGAAACTAAAGTTATCCCATGAAACTCCTACTATTAAGCAACTCCTCCGTAAAAGGTGAACCATATCTAGGTTGGCCACAATCTTATCTTAAAAAATTCTTACAATCGGTACGCACAGTAGTTTTTGTGCCTTATGCGGGCATCACCATCAGTTACGATGATTACACAAATTTAGTGCGTGAGGCCCTTGCCTCGTTTAATGTTGTATTGAGAGGTATCCATACCATAGATAATAAGCAAAAAGCAATTGCAGAAGCAGACTGTATTATGGTTGGCGGAGGCAATACATTTAGTTTATTGAGTAAATTGCAAGAGGAGCAAATTGTACAGCCTATTAATGAGGCGGTAAAAAATGGTTGCAAATATGTGGGTTGGAGTGCAGGAGCTAATATGGCTTGCCCAACCATAAAAACAACCAATGATATGCCCATTGAGCAACCTCAATCGTTTGATGCGCTAGGGTTAATTAATTTTCAGATAAACCCTCACTTTACGAATGCAACTATCCCTAACCATGGGGGCGAAAGCCGTGAAATGAGGTTGCAGGAATATTTAGTTAGGAATCCTACATCTACGGTAGTAGGCTTGCCCGAAGGTATGCTTATTGAAGTTGAGGGCGAAAATACTTTTATAAAAGGGGAGGGAGAAGCACTCTTATTTAGGCATAACCAGTTGGCAGAAAACTGCCCTGTGGGAGTGCTGGAGTTGTAAATACTGCTTTATAAACTCCAATAAACAAAAATCGCAACTATTTAGCAACAATAGACCTCGTAGTTGCTGTGAGGACAGAATTTGTCGTTGGTTGGTCATTGAATTTCTGCTAGACATAGACAGATTCCGCATATTTCTTCCATTTCATTTCAGAAATTACGGAATGACGTTGTTTTTTTGGTTTAGGTTTAAACAAATGGGTAAATAGGTATAACAAAAATTTCAAACCATGCAAGTGTTTGGTGTTTAGTCGATTGTATTTTGAGATTTATTTGTTATTTGAATATTGACATTTGTTATTTCTAAAAAACATGTACTCTATGGACAGACACTAAATAACCCATCAATCTTCTTCTTCGAGCCACTCAAGCACATCGGCAATGCCCTCATAATCCTTAAAGCCTGGTTGGTCTTCCTGGCCTCCTTTTATTTCAATTCCTTTTGGTTTAATACTTGTTACGGTTTGCTCAAGTAGTGCTTCGCAAAATGTGGTTGAGAGGTACACAGGATAATTTGAGCACAAATGAGCAAGTTCTTTGCTAGCTGATTTAATTTGTTCTGGGCGTAGTTCAATTACATAAAAAAGAGCTAGATTGGATTCCATAATTTCTCCCAATTGGCTAACGGATAAGCCCGTAGCTTTAATTCTGAACACCGCATTATCATTAGCCAGTAATGGGTTGGTAGTTTCAGTTAAATAAGGCGAAAAATCTTCGTCAGAAGGCAAATTATTGCCAACCTCACCAATAATGCCAACCCCACTTACCCAATTTACTATTTGTTTAAATATGCTGGCGTTTACAAAATAGTCTGTACTTGTATCAATGTTAAACCCGATGTAATCTACGCCCATGCCAGCTGCATAGCGAGCATCGCTTAAGTTGGTTACATCTCCAATTTTTACGCTTAACTTTAAACCCATTTTAGTTGTATGTTTATAAGTGCAAAGTTCGTAAATATGATGCGTGTTAGAAAGCACTCAGCTATATTTGATGCAAAATGTTTTATCCTAAAAATAAGCTTACGTACGTACTAATCCAGCTACTTGGCGTGTTGGTGCTTAGTGCTATTAGTATGGGTTGTACAAAAACGATTGAACCCAATTTTAATGAGTTAGGCGTAGAGTTTTATCCTGTAAAAGTTGGAGATTATCGAGTTTATTACACAAAAACTATTACGTATAACCTAAATGGGCAAATAGATACAACTGCGTATTTAGTAAAAGAAATTGCCGAGGATTCAGTGGTTTATTCCGATGGCAATACACGCATTATTTTAGGCAGGTACAGTAGTAATCTGGCAGGAACTAATTGGCAAAAAGACTCAATTTGGTCGGTTCTTAGTACTAATTATAACGTAATAGTATCTGAGGCTAATGTAGATTTTGTAAAGTTATCTTTTCCTGTGCAAGAAAATAAAAAATGGGATGGAAACGCTGCCAATTATAAAAAAGTTGAGTCTTATAAATTAACAGATGTAAGAAAACCGTATAGTTACGATACCTTATCGTACCAAAGCACGTTAACAGTAGTACATAAAGATTTGCTCGACCCAGCTAAAATTACTAAAGACGATTATAGAATTGAAGTTTTTGCAGCAAACATTGGGCTTATTCATAAATTAAAAATTAAGATTAATTACTGTTCTGGCTGTGTTGAAAATGGCAAAATTGATGATGGATTTATTTTTGAGCAAAAACTAATTGAGTTTGGCAAAAATTAGTTTTTTAGTTCTATTGGTTTTAACAGTGATGGCATTGCCAGCCACTGTTTTTGGGCAAGACAACTATTTTTTTGTTGAGTTTAAAGATAAAGCAGGCAATGGCTTTAGCACTGAGCAACCAGAGGCATTTCTTTCGGCTAAGGCAATTACGAGGCGTAGTAACCAAGGCATTGCCATATTTGAGCAAGATATGCCCATTACCCAAGCATATAAATCTACCATTAGCAACCAAGGAATAGCCGTTTTCGAATCCTCTAAATGGTTTAACGGGCTTATAATTAAGTGTACGCAAAGTGAGGCAGAGCAGTTAAAAAGCCTGCCTTTTGTGGTTTCGGTTGCGTATTTGGCCCCCAATAATTATGCAGGCCGAAGAAGCGGAATTAACGACAGTTTAGCAATAGACGATGCACCTACAGACACGTTATTTCAAAACGAGATACTAAATGTAAAAGAAATGCATTCGCAAGGCTATTTGGGTAGCGGAATACTAATTGCTGTGTTAGATGGCGGATTTGTAAATGTAGATAACCTTTCGGCATTTGGCCATTTGTACGCACAAAGTAAACTTAATTACAGCTATGATTTTGTTTCAAAAACAGCCGATGTATATCAATATTCAGACCATGGCACCAAGGTGCTTTCATTTATGGCGGCTCAACTGCCTAATACGTACCAAGGAATTGCTCCAGAAGCTAATTATATGCTTTTTGTTACCGAAAATGTGCCAAGCGAATACCGAATTGAAGAGTATTATTGGCTGATAGCTGCCGAAAGAGCCGATAGTGCCGGAGTGGATATTATAAGCACTTCGCTAGGCTATAGTACATTTGACGACCCCCAAATGAATTATACACAAGATGAAATGGACGGTAATACAACCGTGGTAGCAAGGGCTGCACATATTGCTTCAGAAAAAGGAATAGTTGTGGTGGCCTCTGCTGGTAATGAGGGCAATAAATCTTGGGGGATTATTGCAAGCCCAGCTGATATACGAAACGGACTTGCGGTGGGCAGCATTAATACTAATTTTGCACGTTCTAGTTTTAGCTCTTTGGGCCCTTCGGGCGATGGGCGCATAAAACCCGATGTGGTAGCCATGGGCAGTGCTGCATTTTTGGTAAACCAAAGTGGAGTAGTTGCACAAGGGAGTGGAACTTCGTTTTCGGCTCCACAAGTTACAGGCTTATTAGCAGGCATTTGGCAGGCATATCCCAACTTTAGTGCATCAGAATTAATAAATGCCGTAAGAAACTCCTCAACTAATGCCGTAGCACCTGATGATGAAATAGGGTTTGGAATCCCCAGCTTTATAGCACTCAATAATTACCTAGAATCGGAGGCTTCTACCCAACCTGTTTTGGTGTATCCTAATCCAGTTGTTGCACAAGCTTTATTAAAAGTAAAAATAGTAAATCCAAGCAAAACCAATCAAGCCAAATTTGAGTTATTGGAGCCCTCCGGCAAAAAAATATCGAGTAACTTGTATGCAGTAAGCTGGAGTAATAATATTGCATCCATCCAAATGCAACATTTATCACAAGGCCTTTATTTTTTAAACGTAGTATTTGAATCAGACAATAAACCTGAAACCTATAAAGTTAGAATTGTAAAATTATGAGTAAGCAACCCATTATTTCGCCCTCCATACTAGCAGCCGATTTTGCTAACCTGCAATCAGAAGTAGAAATGCTAAATAAAAGTAAGGCAGATTGGATTCATTTAGATGTAATGGACGGTAATTTTGTGCCCAATATATCGTTTGGAGCATCGGTGTGTAGTGCTATAAATAAGCATGCTACCAAAACATTAGATGTACATTTAATGATTGTGGAGCCTGAAAAATACGTGGCTGATTTTGCCAAAGCAGGGGCGGAGTACATTACTGTGCATGCCGAAGCTTGCCCTCATTTACACCGTAATATGGAGCAAATTAAAGGGTTGGGTTGCAAGGCAGGGGTGTCGCTTAACCCACATACACCCGTAGAGGTATTAAAACATATTATTAAGGAGGTGGATTTGGTGCTCATTATGTCTGTAAACCCAGGTTTTGGAGGTCAAAAATTTATTAAAACCACCTATGATAAAGTGCGAGAACTAAAAAAAATGATTGTGGAGGCAAATGCCACTGCTATTATTGAAATTGATGGGGGAGTTACTTCTGAGAATGCACGCCAATTGGTAGAAGCTGGAGCAGATGCCTTGGTGGCAGGAAGTTTTGTTTTTAAATCGGCCAATCCTACCCAAACCATTACAGACCTTAAAAACTGCTAGTGTGTTAATTACTAAATTCATTCACTATTTTTTCTGTCTTTTTCCTTTGCACTATGTTAAAATTCTCAACCGTAACGATGCTATGCTTGCAAATTTTGCCTTGTTCAAAGAAAAAAACCCATTCCATGATTTCGTGTCCTCACGAACCGTTCTCATTCCATGATTTCGTGTCCTCACGAACCGTTCTCATTCCATGATTTCGTGTCCTCACGAACCGTTCATAACCAACTAAACACAAGTAAATAAAATGAACCACTCCACAGATAAGCACCAAAGAAAATCCTTTATTAAACTAGGAGAAATATACTTTTGGACAGCTACCATAAACAAGTGGCAAAAATTATTACAACAAGATTTATTTAAAAATGTAATAATCAGTTCTTTAAAACACTTGAGTAATGCAGGCAAAACAGATGTATTCGCTTTTGTGATAATGCCTAATCACATCCATTTAATTTGGAGGATTATTGAGAATAACGGAAAAGAAACGACACAAGGTTCATTTTTAAAATACACCGCCCATGCGTTTAAAAAAATGATGAAATTAGCAAGTAATAAGGAGTTATCTAACTATAAAGTTAATGCAGCAAACAAAAATTACGAATTTTGGCAAAGAGATTCTTTAGCTATCCATTTGTATGATCAAAATATTGCTTATCAAAAGTTAGCTTATATTCATGCCAATCCATTGGCGGAGCGTTGGCAGTTGGCTAACGACCCCTGTGAATACAAATACTCAACAGCAAAATTATACGAAATGGGCATAAATGAATTTTCGTTTATTAAAGATTTACGCTATGAGTTTTAAGGAGGGTATATACATGGTTCGTGGGGATGAACCAAGTATATATATGGTTCGTGAGGACACGAACCATGGAACAAGGGTAGTGTTTCGTGAGGACACGAACCAAGGAGCAGTTCGTGTCCTCACGAACCTCACCTCTCACCTCCATGGTTCGTGTCCTCACGAACCGTTGAATCAAAGGGTAGATAAGCACTACACCTTGAGCTACTCGAAAACACATTGCCGCTTTACTCATTATCCATACTTGACTTAACACTAGTGAAAAAAAGCATTTTTATCGTTTCTTTCCTTATGTTGCTTGCCACGCAAAGCACAGCTCAATTTTTGATAACAGGCGTTGTAACCGATAGCTTGGGTGTTGGCATTGATGGGGTTGCTGTTAAAGTACTTAATTCTACACAAGGCAGTAGCACCAATAGCAAAGGAGAATTCTCCATTCAATTTAAAAACAAAGGATTAAAAACACTTGAGTTTTCGCATGTAGAGTTTGCCTCAATTACAAAACAAGTTAAGGTAAAAGCACCCGAAACCCAAATTGATATTGAAATGACCCCATCTATCACAGTGCTAAAAGGGGTAGAGGTTGAAACCATGCGAGAAAATAATGCGGTTAGTTCGGTAACTATAAAGTCAATGGCTATTAAAAATATATCGAGCCCATTTAACGATATTTCTAATGTGCTGGCCAGCTTGCCATCGGTTATGAGTAATAACGAATTGTCATCTGCTTACTCGGTACGAGGAGGTAATTATGATGAAAATATTGTGCGTGTAAATGGCATACAGGTGTATCGCCCATTTTTAGTGCGGGCGGGTCAGCAAGAAGGGTTAAGTTTTATAAATAACGATTTAATTCAATCGGTTGATTTTTCTGCCGGAGGCTGGGATGCCACCAATGGTGGTAAAATGTCATCGTTATTGCAAGCAACTTATAGAAATACCGATGAGTGGCATGGAGGTGCTACATTTAGTTTACTGGGGGCAAGTGCTTATTTAGAAGGCACTGTAAAAAACGCTTCATTTTTAATTGGCATTAGGCATAAAAGATCGAGGTATATTTTAAACTCGTTAGATGTGGTGGCAGAGTATGACCCTCGGTTTACTGATATTCAAAACTATTGGAATATTGAGGTGTCCGATAAAATATCGGTAGAAGCCCTGGTGTCGTATGCGGCTAATAATTACCAAGTTACCCCGCAAAGTGGAGAAATTTCATTTGGTACTTTTAATCAAGAGCTTCGGTTTGAAGTAGGGTTTGATGGCCAAGAGCAAATGCTTTATAATACCCTGCAAGGGGCAGTTAAAGTTAATTATGAGGTTACCCAAGCCCTAAAGTTGAATGTAATTGCCTCCTACATGCAAACCTACGAAATTGAAAATGGAGAAGTAGAAGGCGGTTACCGTTTATGCGATGTGGATAAAAACCTAAACTCCGACAGGTTTAACGAATGTGTACAGGTGCGTGGCATTGGCACTCTTTATAACTACGCTCGCAATACGCTCGATGCCAATATTAAAGATTTTGAAATGAATGGAAGCTATCGTTTAAATGTAAATAACAACATTCAATTTGGCGTAAGGTATAGCAGTAGAAATTTTGAGGCCGACTTAAATGAATATTCGTTTACCGATTCCATCGGTTATACCACCATTACAGGTGCGCAGTCGTCAGAAGTGGCTATTTTGGCCAATGAGCTTACTGTTTACGGGCAATATCATTACCAAACAACCACCTTTGGAGTTACTACGGGTATTTATGCCTCTCAAAATTCACTTAATGGCATCTTTTACCTAAGTCCGCGCCTGCTGTTAAACTATGTACCCATAAACAATAAAAGGGCTTTATTTAAATTTGGAGCCGGTGTTTACAGGCAGCAACCTTTTTATCGCGAAATATTAGATATCAATGGAGTTCCTACGGATAACCCTGTTACGCAGTCGTCATTACACTTGGTGCTAGGCAATGAGTATAGATTTACGTGGTGGAATCGAGATTTTTTGATGAGTACCGAAGTTTTTTATAAAAAACTATGGGATTTAGTGCCTTACCAATTTGATAATGTGCGGGTAGAGTATTACCCAGATTATACAGCTAAGGGTTATGCTGCTGGGTTTGAAGCCCGCTTAGCAGGCGAGTTTATTAAAGGAACCGAATCTTGGTTTAGCTTTGGGTTGCTTAGTACTAAAGAGCAGATAGAAGGCATTGATGCCGAAATGGTGAGGCGGCCTACCGACCAGCGTTTTAAAATTGGGGCAGTGTTTGAGGATCATATCCCAAACGACCCCACCTTGCGAGTAAATATGAGTTTTCAGTACGGTAGTGGGTTGCCCATTGGGCCACCAAACGATTTAGTCCAGCGCAATTTATTTACCGTAGATGCCTATACACGGGTTGATATTACTTTTTCTAAAGTATTTTTAATAAAAGCATCTCATTGGGATAATATTAGAGTAGGGCTAGGAATATATAATTTATTAGGCAATAAAAACGCAGTTGCCTACACATGGATTCAAGACTTTAGTGGCCAAAATTTTGCAGTACCCAATAACCTCACAGGCAGGTTGTTTAATGTTACCCTTTCTACCGATTTTTAGAAGGCATTGGGTTTTGGCTAAGTTCTGTGTTATTAGATTAAAAAATATTTGGATAAATTACAGATAGTATTTAGATAAATTAAATCGTAACTATTCAGGTGGGTAATTTAGCCGTTAGCCTAAGAATATGCAGAATGTTAGCTTTATTTTTAATAGATGTATCAATAACTGAACGTAAAACGGCAAAACCCATAGCCGAACCCAAGGTTATAAACATACCTGAAATTTTCATTTTTACTTTCGCATTTCTAATGGCTCTTTCAGAACCATTATTGTCTGGAGACACTTCTTCATAGTAGAGAAATGGAAATATGTAGGTTCTATATTTGACTAGTCTATTATGGAATGGCTTAATTTTTTTAGGTTGGTTTTCTACTTGAAAAGCTAATAAATCATCCAATCGACTTTCTAGTTGATTTTGTTCTGCATTGTCTTGATTATAATTTACTAATTGCTTTTTAAAGCCTTCCTTTAATTTTAATCGATTGATTACTGCTAATCAATACAAAACAAGCCTTGAAATCACTCTTTGACATGTCAATGCCAACCGAATATTTACCTTCCATAATTTTATTATTAAAGTTAATTTACAAGAAGTGTTTGCTATTCTTTTTTAAACCTTTACTCATCTTTCATGCTGGATCATAGTATAAAAACCATGTCCTTAGGTACTGTTCTGGCTTGTAAAGAATAAAACAAGGAAGAATTATTCTATTCAACGGTGTTGTTTAAAACATACCTAGGTACTTAAATCTATATCTCCCTTGTTAAACACTAATTTTTATAAAAGTAAAAATTGTACTTTTAGTATTCAAGACTAAGATATGAGGTATAATAATTGGCATAATCTTGGATGAATAATAAAGAGCATATATCTATTCTTACCATTTTTTATATCAATTTTGAGCTATGCAAAAAATGTTTTTCTTTTTGTTATTCATTAGCAGTTTTATGCAATGCAGCACCTGCAATGATTGCGAACCTTTTGCAGAAGAACCGTACCTAAAATTAAGGTTTTATAGGGCTGTGGATAGCACAGCAAACATCGTTATCATCGACTCAATAAACCATACCTGGGCAGGAAATTATACGTATTATCAAGATACCGTTAATACCTATTTACTGCCATTAAATATGAATGAGGACGAATCTAGTTTTGTGATTTCCTACAGAGATACCAGCGATATTAACACCTACTTTTCTAATACTTTAAGCGTTTTTTACGAACGGGAATATATTAAACGAACGGATAATAACATCATCATACAAACAACCATTAAAGAAATATCAAGCGATTTTAACCTTAAAAATTTCTTGTGCAAAAACGACCCAACAAACACTACCAACTGCCTAAGTAATGATGTTATTTATCAAGTATATCGCTAGTATATTGCTACTTGTAGTAGCCCTAGCAGGCAGTGCACAAGACAGCCTTAAAGTAGTACAGCCAAAAGATAGCACGCAGCTAACCATACAGGATTCTGTTGCTCAAATTACGCAAGATACAATTCCTCCCATTTTAAATGATTCCATCAACAGTACGCCCAGCGATAGTTTAACAGCAAAAGACAGTTTAACATATTTTGCCATTTATTTAAGTATAGACTATGGGAAGCTGTTTACTGCCCTTGCTCAATTTGAAAATAAGTATGAATTTAATATTGGTATTCAGTTTTCGAAACATCTAAGAGCCACAGCCGACATTGGGTATGGCAACTTAGCACCTCCAAACGCCATTAATAATGGCAGTTATAATGCCGTTGGCAATTACTACCGGCTTGGTTTTGATTATATGTTTACCATTGCACCCAAAACCTCTCTCTCATTTGGAGGTATGTATGCAATCTCTACCTTTAAAGACCAAGGTACGGTTGAAATAATAAGCGAGTTATGGCCTACGCTAAGCCAACGTTTTGAACGCACTAATTTAACTGCCAATTGGGCTGAATTTGTAATTACTTCTGAAGCCCCTGTACTAAACAGAGATGCAGGCTTTTTAAGTCATATATATTGGGGCATCAAATTTAGGTTACGCTTTATAATTGAAAAACCAATGCCTGAAAATTTTGACGTATATGCCATTCCAGGGTATGGAAGAACTTTTAATGATATGGTGCCAGTCGGCAATTTATTTGTTAGCTATAAATTTTAACCATTCTTTTGCTTAGCCCTTTGATGATAAGAAATTGCGCTAAAATATAAGTAAGCATTATAAGAAATCTGCTATTTTCAACAGATGCTGCAAACTTTGTATAGGCTATTAGAGAGTCTGAAATAATAAATAATACGACTCCAATCACTATCATATTATTAGCCCCGTAATTTTTTATAACGCCTGTAATTCCCATAATGGTAAGCACCAAAGCATACACCAACACTGGGATTTTCATGGCTCCTAATCCAGGCCAAACTGTGTATGCAAGAACCACACTATAAGCAAAAAACAAAAGAGATATAACTATAAAAACCCACTTATTGGGTCTATTCTCAAACTTTAAAAAAGCAAAAGTATAGGCTAGATGAGCTAGCAGAAACGAGCTTAAACCAAGTAGAAAGAATAGCGAACTATGCCCTTGAAACATTAAAAAAGTATCTCCAAACCATGAACCCACCAAGGCAGCAATAACCCAATACTTTATTTGGCTCGAATTTGACTTAAATTGCGACAAAAAGTATCCTCCCAACAACACCATTAATAAGGGTTTAGTAATCATGCTAATAAAGGGCATCGTATTAACCGTAGTTACTAAATGCAATGTTGCATCTATAAAAAACAACCCTAACCAACCCTTAGTTTTCATTATCTTTAAGTTTAGTTTGTAATGGAAGATAATAAAATTCTAAATACAAAAAGGCAACTCCTGATAAAAACGCACCTATATAAAATGTATATGGAATGCGATCTACCCTATTATTAACTAAAAAACCTGTTATTAAAGCACCCAGCCCAATGCCAATTTCCATAGCAATATACATCGTAGCCATGGCTTTGGCCCTTCTTAAAGGGTTGCTTAAATCAATAGTCCACGCAAATATGGTGGGTGAATTCATACCTGCGGCAATGCCTAATAAGGCAGCATACATTAAAAACATAAAAGGCGTTTGAGCTGTACCAACTAAAATCATCGCAACCATTACCATTAAGGTTGAATAGCGCAAAACTGTTGTTCTTCCATATTTATCAGATATTTTACCTGCAAAAATTCGCACTAATATGGAAGCAGCCGTAAAGCTAGCAAAGAAATAGCCTCTGTTAGTTACGCCTAAATAATCACTAAAATCTGGAATTATAGTAAGCACCACACCAAAAGAGTAGGCACTTAAAAACATAATAATAGAAGGTGCTTTTACCAAAGGCTCAAAAATATCGCCACGGGTAATGTAGAGCTGATGCCACTGAAACCTCTGCTTATCAGGCAGTGTTTCTTTCATTCCCATAAGGATAATTACAGATAAAATAGCCGAGGCTGATGAGGCATAAAACATAATATCGGTAGAGTACAGCTGTGCCACAAGCCCTCCTACTGCCGGGCCGGCAGCAATCCCCAGGCTACCAAATACACCTAATATACCCATGGCCTCTCCCCTGCGGTTCATAGGAACTACATCTGCTACGTAGGCTGATGTGCCTGTGGGTTTAAAGCCCGTAGAAAACCCATGCAATAGTCTAAGCAATAAAAAACCAGCCACCGTGGTAACCATTGGATAAACAAACCCAATAACAAAACAAACACCTGCCCCTATAATCATAATAGGAATACGGCCAATGGTGTCGGCTAATTTGCCACTAAAAGGGCGGCTTAATGCAGCTGTAAGTGTAAATAGCGAAATTATAAAGCCCTTATATGCTGCCCCACCCAGCGAAGTTAAATAACTGGGCAACTCAGGAATTATCATATTAAAGCTCGAAAAGAATAAGAACGAACTTATACATAATAACCAAAATTGCAGGTTAAAGGCTGATGTGTTTTTATTTTTTTTGAGTGCCGAAGAAGCCTTCATTTTCTTTATGCTACTCATAATGTGTCCACATTCTAAGTATTTTTACAATTTTTTTATCTTTTAACACTTGGTAAACCAGCCGATGCTGAATGTTTATTCTACGTGAATAAGCTCCTTGTAAATCACCTATAAGCTTTTCATAAGGAGGGTATGATTGAAAAGGGTCTGTTTCCAGAAGTGTAAAAAGGGCTAGTACTTTTGGTTTTAAGCCTGATGAGCTTATCTTCTTGGCATCCTTTTGCGCTTGCTTTGTGTAAACTAGCTTATAGTTTTTTACCATTTAAGCTCATCAGTTGTTTCATTCAATGGCGTGTTTATTCCTTCTATAATAGAATCTTTCATGTTTGGAATAGAGGTAAGGTATAGTGTTTCCTGAATTGAATGCCAGTCTTCTTCGCTCACTAATACGGCATTATTACGTTTACCTGTAATTTGAATAGGCTCATGTGTTTCATTTGCCTGATCAACTAGTTGATATATTTGCCTACGTGCTTCAGTAATCGAAAGTGTTTTCATACCACAAACGTACGTTATTGCGAACATAAATACAAATAATTTATGAATTTCATTATGCTATGGAGTTAGAATAGAACCTTAAGGGCGCCTCTAATAACCCTATTTTGTTTTCCAACTGGGGCTTTTTTCCATCTTCTTCGTTACCAAAATACTCATTTAGCGATGCTAAACTCCGTTTTTGGTGCCTAGAATCTAAAAAAAATACCTGAGTAGAATTCCAAAACGAATTAATAGAGATGCCCTTAATAAACACGCAGGTTAAGTTGCTGTATCCCCTGCCGACTGCATTAAATAGGCCTTTATATAGCCCATTAGGTCGCCATCTAACACATTTTGCACATCGGTTCGTTCAACTCCGGTTCGGGAGTCTTTTATAAGTTTATAAGGGTGAAGTACATAATTTCGGATTTGTGCTCCGCCAAAATCAATGCTTCCTTTAGAGTCTTCTACCAAATCTCTTGCCTCATTTTGCTTATCAATCTCTATTTGATACAATCGAGACTTAAGCATTTTCATAGCCTTCTCCTTATTTTTTAATTGCGATCGTTCTTGTTGACACTCTACCACTAAGCCCGAAGGCTCGTGGTGCAACCTAACAGCCGTTTCTACTTTGTTTACATTTTGCCCTCCAGCTCCGCCCGAGCGAAACGTATCCCATCGAATATCGGCAGGGTTTATGTCTATATTAATGGTATCGTCCACCACAGGATATACATAAGCCGAAGCAAAGGAGGTATGCCTTCTTCCCCCAGAGTCGAAAGGAGAAATACGTACTAAGCGATGCACGCCATTCTCCGATTTTAGGTAGCCATACGCAAAATCGCCTGTTATTTCTAAGGTTACCGATTTAATACCTGCGGCTTCGCCTGCTTGGTAATTAACCTGTTTTACCTGGTAGCCTTGTTTTTCGCCCCACATAATATACATCCGCATTAGCATTTCGGCCCAGTCCTGGCTTTCGGTACCTCCTGCGCCAGGGTTAATTTCGAGCATCGCACTTAACTGGTCTTCTTCGTTTCGAAGCATCCGTTTAAACTCTAGTGCTTCTACTTTTGCCAGTACTTTGGTGTACTCATTCGCAAGTTCTTGCTCACTTACATCTCCTGTTGCTAAAAATTCGTAGAGGGTTTCTAAATCTTCGAAAGCAGCATTTACATCTTCAAAACTGGATGTCCACAGTTTTTTAGTTTTAATTACTTTCATTGATTTTTCGGCCTCTTTGGGGTTATCCCAAAAGCCCGACTGAGCAGATAAAAGCTCCTGTTCTTCTATTTCTTCCAGTTTCTTGTCGTAGTCAAAGGTAGCCCCGCAAGGCTACTACACGGGCTTTTAAGTCTTTTAGCTGATCTGTGGTCATAAATAATTAATTAGGTAGCAAAGGTGAAAAATGGAGGTATAAATAAGAAGGGTTTGGGTGGATTTAGTTTTATAGGTACACTCTACCATAGCCCATAGTGGATGTGCATATATTTTTCCACGTCATTACTCAGTGCCAGCCTAAAGGACTGGCTAGGCAAGAAATCTCAGAGAATACTGAGAGGCAAGCATAAAAAATGCAAAACTGATATCATAACAATAAATTCAAAAATCATGGATACTATATGCGTAAGTAACCTCGGTTGGGCTGACCGAAGATATTGCCTCCTTTTATCAGGAGGCAATGACGTTATAATTAAGCTTTGCCTGTATTATTCCCTTAACTGGCACAGGCATCTCGCTTGTACCCTTCATCTATTTTGATATGTACTAAATTTTAACTATACTTATAGTTAGAAAATTAAACATACTCTTACTTATGGAAATAAGTTAAAATTTTCATCCTATAAATAGCTATGAACAACAACAATAAACCAATTAGAGAGCTAACCAAGGCCGAAGACCAAATAATGCAAATACTATGGCAACTTAAAACTGCCTTTGTAAAAGATGTAATTGAAAAGCTACCTTCGCCTAAACCTGCGTATAATACGGTATCAACCATTATAAGGATTTTAGAAAAAAAAGGCTTTGTGAGCTTTAAGGCCTATGGTAAAACACACGAATATTTTCCGATTATTGAAAAGGACGAGTACTCTAATTATTATTTAAAAAGTTTTGTAAACCGTTATTTTAAAGGCTCGTTTCAAGACCTTGTGTCTTTTTTTGCTAAGGAGAATAAACTAAATATTACCGAAATGGAAGAAATGATAAAACGGGTTGAATCTGACTTAGAAAAAGGTGATTAATTGGTTAAACTATATTGTAGAATCTAGCTTAATACTGGCCTTGCTCCTACTATTTTATAGGGTAGTATTGAGTAAGGAAAAATGCATTATATATAACCGGTATTTTTTATTGTTTTCAGGAGGAGCTTCGATTTTATTCCCGCTACTCAATATTCCATTTATTAGCTTTTCTAAAACGGCAAACATTGAGCCTATTTATGAGTTGCCAGCTATTATTAGTCAGGTAACTACATTTTCATCATCGCAGCCAAGCAGTTTTAATACGCTACTTCAGTTAGCCGCTTTGGCTTACATTATTGGCGTTGTTTGGGTTGCCATTTTACTTTTTGTAAAAATTGGCAGGCTTATAGTACTCATAAGAGCCTCCAAATCGCTTATACAACACACGAGCTATAAAATTATACTAACGAATGGTTCTATGCCCTCGTTTTCATTTTATAATTACCTGTTTCTTAATGAAGTTGGCAAAACTAAAGACGAATTAGATGCCATTATTGCACACGAAAAAGCACATATCAAGCAAAATCATTCGTTGGATATTATTCTTATTGAAGTTTATAAGATAGTATTTTGGTTTAGCCCTTTGAGCTACCAATTGGCTAAAGCTATGCGGCTTAATCACGAATATTTAGCAGATTATGCAGTAACTAAATCTATTGATAAAAAATATTATATAAACACCCTGCTAAAACAAATTTATACAAATACGGTTTTAGGTATGGTGCATTACTTTGGTATGCACAGCACCGAAAAGCGCATTAAAATGATAGGCAAAAGCATAAACTTGAAAGCACTGTATAAGCCTTATTTTTCCATCCCGGTTATTAGTATTATTCTATTTACGTTTTCGTGCCACAACGAATTAGCTACCATAGAACCTAGAAAAATAGGGGTAGAAAAGGCACCTTTGGAGTTTCAAACGGTAATTCAAGACTTAAAAAACAAAAATCCCAATCGAAATTACTTTTTTAAGCTTACCTCCGATGTTGCTTTCGAAAAAATTATCGCTCAGGATTTTAATCAATATACAATAGATTATGAAGCACCATTAAAAGGGTATAGTGAAGGAAGTTTTGGCGTAATCTACAGCTTTAATAAGTACAGAAATTTACCGCAAGAAATATTTAGCAACCACATTTATAAATTGCAAGAAGTAACCCAAATTCCAACCCCTTGGAACGGCTATGAACATATACTTACCGCCATAGATGAATACGCCAATGGCTTAGTTAGCGTTAAGGAAGATAAGGTAATTTGGGTAAAATTTGTGGTAACAACTACAGGTTCTACTTCTTACACCAATATTACAACTGATTACACACAAATGTCGGCATCAGAAGCGCAAGAGTATGGTGCTATTATTAAAGCGGTTAATGCCACCGCCAAGTTATGGAGAGTTGGTAAAATTAATGGCACGCCTGTAAATGTAGCGTTAGAAATACCTGTAAGGCTTTATAAGCAGTAGTTATTTAATAAATAATTCAAATTAATACCTTCTGTTAAGTATTTTGGCATTGTTCTAAAGAATATAACATCCGAGCCATCGGATTCAATAACTAAAGGGAAAGCAGCTACTAAAACTTTTTTTAACCAAACTCCTCACCCGCAACGTCATTCCTTCTATGTTGAAATCCAAGTTAAAATTAATTTTTTATTGCTCTAATTGAGTCCACTCCGAAAACGCACAAAATCAAAAAAGACTCTTTGGGCGATTTTATCATTTTACTCAATTAGCTGATGCTCAGGCATCTCCGAATCTCGTAAAATAAAAATCTCATCCAAAATAGCCCATTTTATGAAAGATGTCAGTTTTCGGAGTGGACTCAATTGGATATTTATACAATAATGTAACTTTACAGTACAAAGAAATGGATACTATTCATCCAGCCCGTCTAATTTCGGTTAGGTGGGTTTTCTTGATAAAACTTAAAAACAGTACGCTAAAGAAATCTTGAATTAGGACGTTTGTTTTTTGTAAAGTTTGCTAATTGTACGCCTTTATTGGGGTATTGATTAGAATAAACATTAAACCACTTCCAGATTGACCACTTTTCGTCCAAGAATGATGTAAATTTTAGTAGGTCACTAACTCTATACTTGACACACTTTGCTGTACCATCAGCGTTGTTCCTAATTTTCACAATTACCTTGTACTTTTTTTACGGTTCATTTCTTTGTACCATTCATCAATAACTATAAAACAACCTTCTATAAACAGATACTCTATAGCACTGCATTTTCCTAGTTCAATTTATTAAAGCAAGAGCCGAATCCTGCGAAGAGCGAACTTTATCAGTTACAAAGTAAATAAACTCGCAAGGAAGCAGAATAATAATTGCCATTGGGAAAGTTTTTTACCAAATAATCTTTTAAAACTTGAGGATTGGGGTTTTGTGAAAACGTCTTAAACACATTACTTCCTACTATAACAGTTGTTTTCTAACTCTTTAGGTGGGTGTCAAGTCCCACAAAAATATCATGACCACTAAAATCTAATTGTTTGTTTTTCTCCATAATAAAATAGATTAAATTATACACCTTTGAGTCCACTGAATTAGCCCCCTTAAAATAATAAACAATACCTGCTTTTTTTTGAAATCCAATATGGTTATTGATTAATTCTATCTCTACAGGGAAAAAAGGAAGGCTGGTTTGTGGCATGTTGGGGTCATTTTAAAATCCTACTACAAAAATACGATTTTACCGCAAATCATTGAAAATCAATTATATAAAATTTTTCCTGATGGTATGGGTCAGTTGTTCTGATATTGGTATTGGGTCTAATCCAGCTAATTTACTAGGTTGTCCTGCAAAAATACGCATCCATTCTAAGATACCTGATTTGCTCTTTATCCCATAAATCTTTCTGGCTTGCTCTTTGGTGTATTTACCTGAAAGAACTTCTGTTACTATTCTTCGTTTACTCTGTTCACTTAGTGCTTTACTCTTTTTCATTTTTGTCCTGTTTTAGGTTGACTTTTTATTATTATTTTAGTCAACCTATTTCAGGACGTGACCATTTTACTATAAAAAAAGACCACCCCGAAAGCTTTCGGGGTGATTTTAGGTGTTTTCGGAGTGGGTCTTTACTTAAATCTTTGCGACCTTTGCGCCTGCCTGCCAGTACAGGTCTCCTTAAATTTTACTTAATGCGCTTCGATCAATACAATATAGCCCCCGAAATAAAGCAAAGCCTTGTAGAGCTAGGCTTTAAACGCCCAACCGACATTCAGTTTAAAGCAATTCCTTCTATCCTTAAAGGAGAAGACCTGTTGGCCATTGCGCAAACAGGTACAGGTAAAACGGCCGCTTTTGCCATCCCCATCATCCATCAAATTGAAAAACGTAAAACCTCTAAGCGGTCGGAAAATATAAAATGCTTGGTGATGGTACCCACCCACGAATTGGCAGAGCAAGTGGATAAAGTGTTTAACTCATTAAGTAAATACACCAAGGTTAAATCGTTTGCCATTTTTGGAGGCACAGAGCAAGACTCACAAATTAGAAAGCTAACCAAAGGCATTGATATATTAGTTTCCACGCCAGGGCGAATGTTCGATTTAATCAGTCAAGGCCATATTAAGCTCAACCGCATAGAAACATTGGTGCTTGATGAAGCTGACCATATGCTTGCCTTGGGCTTTATAAAAGACATTAGAGATTTAATGAAGCATATTCCCAAATACCGTCAAACGCTATTCTTTTCGGCCACCATTAACGATGAAATTAAAAAATTAGCTTACTCTCTGGTAAAAAATGCCATTCGAATTCAGCTTTCGCCCAAAGATCCTGTGGCTAAAAACATTGAGCATGGGGTTATTTATGTGGCTATGGACGATAAACGGTTCTTTTTGGAGAGGCTAGTGAATGAAAATGAAAATAATAAATTTCTAGTGTTTGTTCGTACCAAAGTGCGAGCCGAACGTGTGTTAAAAGCTATGCAACGGGTAAATATTACAGCCGTCACCATTCATAGCGATAAGGAACATATAGAAAGAAAGCAGGCGATGAACCAGTTTAGAGTTGGTGAAATAAAGCTACTTATTGCCACCGATGTAAGTGCCAGAGGTATAGATATACCCGATGTGGATTATGTAGTTAATTACGACCTGCCCGATGTGGCCGAAAATTATGTGCACCGTGTAGGAAGAACAGGAAGAGGAAAAAATAAAGGCACGGCTATTTCGTTTTGCAGCCCCGAAGAAAAAGAAGTACTTAACACCATTGAAACTTTTTTAACCAAACCTATTGAGGTGTTAGAAGTAACTAAGGCAGACAGAAAAGAAACGATTAGTCTTAGCTCTGAGATAGAAAACGATTGGAAAAAATTGATGCTTGATACCGAAGAAACTGTGAATAAAAAAAGTAAAAAGAAGAATTAATCCCCTAACCTCTTTCATTCCTTTTCTAGTTTTAATACCTTACGCCTTAACTTTTATGAGGCTATCAAAAATTTTTAGTACAAAATATTTTCGGGAGCAGTTCGACTTTATGCTGGCTGGCAAATGGCTCGTGTATGGAAGTATTGTAGGAGTAGTGAGCGGCATTGGTGCCATTATTTTTCAGTTCCTTTTGTCCTTTGTAAGACAACTATCAATTGGCAAAATGATGGGCCTCACCCCGCTATCTCCAGGTGGAGAAGCCGAATTATTTCACCTCGGCATTGGTAATTTTACTCCCTATTTGATTATAGTTATTCCAACTCTTGGTGGGCTAATAGCCGGTTGGATTGTATATACATTTGCACCAGAAGCCGAAGGCCATGGCACCGATGAAGTAATAAAAGCCTATCATAAAAAACGAGGCATTATTAACTCTAATGTTCCGTTTGTAAAACTAGTGGCTTCTGTTATAACCATTGGTACTGGGGGTAGTGGTGGCAGAGAAGGTCCTATTGCGCAAATTGGTGCTGGTTTTGGCAGTTTTTTGGGGCGTAAACTGGGCTTAAACACTAAAACACGCAGATGGCTTATGGTTTCGGGTATGGGAGCAGGAATTGGCAGTATTTTTCATGCCCCCTTAGCAGGAGCTATTTTTGCTGCCGAAGTATTGTATTCAGATCCTGAAATAGAATCTGAAGTACTGTTGCCTTCAACCGTATCTTCCATTATTGCTTATTCTGTTTACTCAAGTGTATTTGGATGGCATAATATGTTTATTGAATCAAGCAAAGTCGGGTTTTCTTCGCCTTGGGAACTCCTTCCCTATTTAGTGTTAGGAGTTATTTTGGCTCTTATTTCTCATGTATATATTAGAATATTTTACGGCATTAATGCACTATTTAATAAATTAAAAATTAGTAAAATTAGTAAACCTGCTATTGGAGGTTTTTTAACTGGCACACTTGCACTTATGCTAATTTTATTACTAAACGATAGAACCTATGTGGTTGATATTATGGGAGGTGGATACGGAGTTCTTCAAGAAATATTTAATAATGGTGTGCAAAACGTAGGAATAACCTTATTGCTCACCATCGGTTTTTTTAAAATTCTTACAACTGCCTTTTCAATAGGCTCTGGTGGTAGTGCAGGCGTGTTTGGGCCTTCTATGGTTATTGGCGGCACCATAAGTACCGCTATTGGGTTTATGTTTCAAAAATTTATGCCTGCCATTGTGCAAAACCCAGTAACATTTACCATCGTAGGTATGGCTGGTTTTTTTGCTGCTGCTGCCAACACTCCGCTCTCAACCATTATAATGGTAAGTGAGCTCACAGGTAATTACCAATTGCTACTTCCTACCATGTGGGTTTGTGCCATCTCCTATTTTATTGCACGTAAATGGAGTATTTACCAAAGCCAAGTACCCAATAAGAGTTACTCGAGTGCTCATTATGGTAAACATACTCAGCAAATAACAACTAATACCAAAGTTAAAGATTGTTATAAAAAGAGTAGGAAATTTTCATTTATTAAAGAGGATGCAACGATACACGATATTCTCGACATCATCGACCAATCGCGTCAACGCATATTTCCGGTGGTTGATGAGAATGGAAACCTATTGGGTGGATTTAATATTGAAGATGTTACTCATATTTTACATAACCCCGACTCTAAACTTAAAACGGCTAAAGATTTGATGTACACAAATATGCCTGTAGTTTTTTTAGAAGACAGCTTGCATCAAGCCAATATGGTAATGAATGAAAACTATATGGATGAAGCCTTGGTGGTTTCGGATGCGACTGCTAATAACGTGATTGGAATTATTACCTCTTCAGATCTCATTCTGTCATTCAATAAAAAACTATCGGAACTTAATTTTGGAGACCAAGAAGAAGCAGACAACAGCCCAAGTGATGACAATGTACTTAAAGCACTTAATTTACATCGATTGGTTGAAAAAGACTTAACCACTGTGGAACCCGAAAGCTCCTTAAGAGTAATTGTAAAAGCAATTATTAAATCGAAGAGAAATATATTCCCGGTGGTAGATAAAGAACAAAACCTATGCGGAATAATTCTGCTGAATGAAATTAGAAGTATTATGTTTGATCAATCGCAGTACGACACACTAACGGCTAAAGATATTATGACCCAACCCCCAGAAATTGTAAAAATATCGGATAGTATGCAAAAAGTAATTTATAAATTTGAAACAACTAAAGCGTGGAACCTGCCAGTTACCGATGAAAATAAAAAATATATAGGGCTGGTTTCAAAATCAAGTATCTTTTCTCAATACCGAAAAGAGCTGGTTAAGTACGCTATTTATTAACCTTATAGTTTATGATAAAAGAACCGCTTATATTTTCTAATAAAATGGCAGACCTCTATTTTAATGCCTCCACTAAGAAAATGGTGGTTATTTACCACGGATTAGTTGACTATGATTTACTGCTAGAAATTATTGACTCTGTTAACCAAATAGCCACAGAAACTGGAATTTACGGAACTTTAGTTGATATCTCCGAATTACGAGGCTCATTTCATCGCTTATTAGGTTATATGGAAGAAACTGGGTTTCCGCTCCTCGTGGAGCAAGGGTTAAAATTTCAGGCACAAATAATTTCGGATGACTTAATGATGCAAAACCTATCAAAAAAGATAGAAAAACTATTGACCTCGCTTGGTGTAAATTTAAAAACATTTACTAACAGAGCCGAAGGGGAAGAATGGCTTAACTACCAACTTGCCCGCAAAGGTTAAAAATAACCACGCTGCTGCTCCCCTCCAAGGGAGACTCGATAAAACACCCTCTGGAGGGGATTATAAGAGTGTTTTTCTTTTAATTTTGCAGTATGAATTGGAGCGTATTTTCTACGAATAAATTACAGCAGTATTTCGATATGGCTGTAGATCAGGCCATGTATATAATACCTAGGCTACTCTTAGCCTTTTTAATTTTGTGGATTGGGTTTAAACTGATTAAAAAATTAAGCAAGCTTATAGAAGCCGCCTTAATAAAAGTTGGAATTACTGATACCCTAAGGCCATTTATCACTTCTATTATAAACGTAAGCCTTAAAATGTTTTTGTTTATGATGGTGGCCAATATAATTGGGGCTGATGTTACTGGGCTTATTGCCATTTTTGCAGCTACTGGTTTTGCCATTGGCATGGCACTGCAAGGCAGCTTGGGTAATTTTGCATCGGGTGTACTAATCTTGTCCTTTCGCCCTTATAAGGTAGGCGATTGGGTTGGTGTAAATGAAAAATTTGGCAAGGTGAAAGAAATTGGCATTTTTAACACCATTATTATTACCCCTGGGCATAATTTATTAATTATACCCAACTCCAAAATAACCGATAATATTGTTACTAATTTTTCTAATAAAGACGTAATTCGATTAGAATTAAAGGTGATAATGCCCTACGATGAAAGTTACCCGAAAGTAGAAAAAATTATTAAGTCCACAATTAAGAGTGTATCCATTTTATTGAGCAACCCTGCCCCAGAAATTGGCATCCTTACCTTCGATAGCCATTTTATTGAAATAGCTGTACGCCCCTACACACTGCCTGATGATTTTTGGGAAGCCACCTTTGCCTTTAATAATGCTATAAAAAAGGCACTACACAAAAATGGCATTCAAATGGCTTATGCAGAAAATGTTAAAATGGGGCCCATTGGAGCGTAATTGACGTTAAGATTTTTGTCCCGGCTTTTCTAACCTGATTAATTCCTAATGCAGCGTAGCTGCAAACAAAAGTTAGTTGTTTTTTAACAAGGCAATCAAGGTCGGACGATAGTCAGACCAAAAAATAACAACAACCTGACTCTTGTATGATAGAGGGAAGCTCTATTAATTGAATGAATCTAGCCTATTATAATGTTTATTTAAAACCGTTAAAACGGTTTCTGTAGTTTAGTTTGCTAACATAGCCCACGGTTTAAACCGTGGGCTATGTTAAATTTATAATTTACACAAATGGTTTTAACCATTTTTCGTAACTACTCAGCCATTTGTTTAAACCTAAACCAAAAAAATCGGACGATAGTCAGACCAAAAAATAACAACAACCTGACTCTTGTATGATAGAGGGAAGCTCTATTAATTGAATGAATCTAGCCTATTATAGTGTTTATTTAAAACCGTTAAAACGGTTTCTGTAGTTTAGTTTGCTAACATAGCCCACGGTTTAAACCGTGGGCTATGTTACATTTATAATTTACACAAATGGTTTTAACCATTTTTCGTAAACTTCAGTCTTCGGGCAAAACTTGCTAAAAAAACAAGTTTTTACGGGGTGATAGCATGAATAATCTATTACTGCCGACTGGCAAGGAATGGCATGAATCAATTAGGTTAAAGAAGCACTCATAACAATATGAATACCCTTGCCAGGTTTAGAATCAATGTTAATTTTTCCTTTAATAGATTCCACCCTTGCTATTAAATTTTTTATCCCCATGCCTTTAAACGCAGTTTTCTTTGCATCAAACCCTTTTCCATCATCTTCATAAATAAGATCAATCTCATTTTTATAGCGCGTAAGCTGAATAAAAAATGAAGTGGCCCCAGAATGCCTAATGGTATTATTCACTAGTTCGAGTATAATATGAAAAATGGTTTTTTCATATTTTTTAGGTAGGCGTTCTTCCAAATTGGTGGTCGTAAAATCACCTTCAATCTTATTGCTTTCGTTAACGGATCGAATAAAATCACTAACCGCATTTTCTAACCCAAATTTAGTGAGCATATCTGTAGAAAGGTTATGGGAAATTTCGCGCGTTTCCTTAATAGCAGCTTCTACCATTTCGGTTAAAGTTGAGTTTTTTTGCCCATTTTTAAGCGTTAGCAATTTTATAGTCGATAACCTTGCCCCCAACCTATCGTGCAAATCAGTAGCAATCCTATTCCGTTCCTCTTCCTGCCCCTGCATCATGGCATTAAGCTCCTTAATTTCTTGTGCCTGGCTTAACCGGTCAATTTCTTGCACTTTTAACGACTGTTGATATTTTTGCCGCTGAATAAAATACAGCACAGTAATTATTAATAATAAGGCTACCCCAATGGCCATGGCTAAATACCAATAGCTTAGCCTTGTTTTTGCTTCTGTTTGCTTAATCTGATCTTTTAAATCATTCCCAATTTTTTGGGTTTCATAAAGCACTTCAAGCTCCTTTAGGTTTTTGGCCTTTTCTTGGTTGTAAATTGAATCGTTTAGAGAGTTATAGATGGCGAATAAACTATCGGCTTGCTCTAGCTCACCAAGCTTAATTTTGCATTTTAAGATATTGGTGAGAAAATGTAAGTAGTTAATATCATCTTCAAAATGAGATGCCAGTTTAGCTCCTTTATTGTAGCTATCTAGTGCAATGCCATAATTACCCTGCTCCATATAAATATTACCCACATTAAGAAAGGTGATAATTTGTCTTTTTTTATCACCAAGTGTTTCATTTATAGAAATAGACTTATGGTAATAATACAGTGACGAATCAATTTTTAATTCATTAAAAAACAGAACACCTAAATTATTATAGACTGAAGAAATTCTGGAAGAATCCTGAACAGCTATATATTTTTCTAAAGCCTTTTGGTAATACTCTTTGGCTAACTTATAATCATTCGCTTTGTACTTAGGATTAGCTAATATTGTCGCCAGCCCAAGGTAAATCATTGGGAGGCGCGTAGCATCATTTGCCGCAGCAACTTGGTCTTTTGCCTCCAAATAGTACTTTAAGGCTAAATCAAGCTCTTTTTGTCTGAGATAATAGGCAGCCAAATTAATATAATTGCCTATTAAAACTTTATTATTCTTTAAAAGTTTATTAATTTTTATAGCGTTGTAAAACGCTAAAACCGCCTCTTTATTATTGCCAATAAATAATTGAGAATTACCAATATTATTATAACATTTGGCTATGCCAATTGAATCGGGGATGACCGTAAACCCATTTAAGGCTTCTTTATATGTAAGCAATGCCGAGTCATACTTTTTATTATTAAAAAATAGATGCCCTTCTTGTCGGAGAGCCTCTGCTGCTTCCGTTAATGTTTTTGACTCCACACTTTGCCCATAGAGCTTTGCGCTACCAATAAGTACCACTAAAAAACTTATACCAATTATAATAATTCTCATCATAAAAGGTAAATGTACTTAAAAAATAAAATTATTGTGTGGTATCTTAATTAATCATTCACCACCTCAATCTCAATTTGAGATTCGCCTCCTTCTAAATTAGCAAATTTATCTACAGGTTTAAAACTAGTGAGCACCACAAATAATGAAAAGGCTACTGTTATTTTTAGTATTTTTAAAAATTTCATAATTATTTTATATTTAATACGATGTTAATTGTTACTATTAGTCATTTACAACTTCTATCATTATCTGCGAATCTCCATTAGTTTCTTTTGGATTAATTTCTTCTGGGTTACAGCTAGTAGAGATTACAAGTACCATTAATACAAAAGCGATTTTTAATGTTTTTACAATTTTCATAATTATATAAATTTAGTTGTGCTCCAAAACCAATCAGAGCGGGGTTAGTTGTTTAATTTCAGCACAATAATAAAGCAAGTTTTTAGATAACCCCGCACTGAAAATAATCAAATAAAAACTATTATTAATAGGCCATAAATAGCAGGTGCAATACACTAAAGTAGCAGGATTGATATTTGAGTGGAAAATACTACGCTGTGAGTTGGCTCTATATACCACCAGAACCATCTATAAATAGTACAAAAAAATAAAATGAGGGATGTTTTATTCTATAAAGCCACCTTTAATGGCCATGGCAATTAACTGAGTTACATTTTTAGCATCAAACTTAATTAATAAATTTCTGCGGTAAGAGCTAATGGTGTGCACGCTGGTTTCCATACTATCCGAAATTTCTTCAGAGGTACTGCCTTCACTTAGCAGTCGAAGCAATAATTTTTCTTGACGAGACAGCTTGATTTCCGTTTTTTTATCGGCAAGGCCACGCATACTCAAAGCCATTAAGTTTGATACATCTTGCGAAAAATAACTCCCTCCTTCTAATACACGGTCAATGGCCTCTTCTAATTCGTCTGGCGTTGTGTTTTTTAAGATATAACCGCTGGCACCCGCTTTAATAGCATTTTGAATGTAACCGGCTTTATTATGCATACTCATAATTAACACCTTGGTCTTTTCAAAAGTTTCAGAAATTATTTCGGTGGCATCAATACCATCCATCACGGGCATATTAATATCCATAATAATAATATCAACCCTGCCTTTTTTTACAATATCAATTGCTTCTTGCCCATTATTGGCAGTACCTACCACATGGTATTTAGGGTTCGCCTGCAATATCTGTACAACGCCATCTACCAATATGGTGTGGTCGTCAGCCACTACTATATAAATTCTTTCGTCCTTTTCTTGAGTCATAAGCGTATAATTATTAGCCAAGTAGCCATTGTAATTTTATTACCGTTGGCAATACTATTCTGCTTAAAGTCCAATTCCAAGAGAATTGCGAAGTAATCTTTTTAAAAATTAATTTATTTTAATAAAATATTAGTTCTGCTATCCAAATCCTATTAGTTCTGCTATTTTTCGATAGCAGAACTAATATTTTACCCTACTAATTATAGTTGAAATTTGACAAAATTGTGTGAGGTTTTAGAAATTTTAACGCCATACATTTGGATTTCTATAGTAGTTCAAAAAAATGAGTGTACGTAAAATTTAAGCAACATGATTATATATAAGGACAAAATATCGACCATTGAGTATGATAAAAAAAGCAAGAACATAACGTATAACGAACGTGGGTTTGCTAAAAAGGAATTATTAATAGCGCAACTAAAAGCTGTAATGGAGTTTAGTAAAACCAATCGTGTAATAAGTACCATTGCTGATTTTAGGAGATTGCAAGGCTCGTTTAAAAACATATTCGAGTACCTGAATACCGAATACTACCCTGCTTTAAAATCGCAAGGGATTAAATGCAAAGCCTTTATTATATCTGAAGATATTATTAGCACTTATTTAACCAATGAGCTGGTAAAAGACCTAAAAAAACAAGGCATTGATGCAGCTATTTTTTCTAACACCGCATCGGCTGGCACTTGGGTAAGCCAACATAATGACTCTATAGCAAAAGCATAAGTTAAATGAAAAAAGAAAGCAGAGAAGAAAAAATATTGGCCGTTGATCGATTGGTTCTTTTTATTAGAGCCATAGATGTAAGTCATTTTAAGTTTGAACAAGCCATAGGTGTTTCTAATGGCTATATAACTAAGCAACTTAAAAGACGAGGTTCGATTAGTAGCAAAATACTGACAAAAATTCTGCTTAGATACCCCGAACTAAATATAATATGGCTCTTAACTGGCCACTCGGTAATAATACCACGACAAGAGCTAGGCAAACAAAATTCAAATGCTACTCTTATTGCTAGTTAAATAGTACCTGTCTATAAAGTCAATGTTTTCAGAAATAACAAATAAATATCAAATTTTAATTACCTAAACACCAAACACTTACATAGTTTGATGTTTTTATTTTGTAAAAATTGTCTGTTTTCGGAGTGGACTCATTTTTTAAATTTTAAAGTTAATAGATAGAATAAATAGAGCATATATACGAGATATATAAAATTAAACTAGCCCCGAACTGCAACCGCTATGATAATTTATAATTGCCACACGCACACGTTTACTATTGACCATGTGCCTCGTAAATTTATTCCTCGTATTGCCACTTGGCTAGTAAAAAAAAAAGGAGTTAGAAGATTTGCCAGAAGACTTTTTCCATTTACCGATCGAGACCTTATAGACCGCTATATTAATTTTTTTGAGGTCTCCCTTCTTGGCTCTCAAGCCGAAGTGTTTAAAAAACTAAAAGGTTATTACCCCCAAGGCGCAACCGACCAATCTAAATTTATTGTACTACCTATGGATATGGCCTTTATGTTGGCCAGCAAAATACCTGTATCGCTAGAGCAGCAACACCAAGAACTTGCGCAAATAGCTGCAACCGATAATACTTGCATCCCTTTTATAGGCGTTGACCCACGCAGAGAAGGTATTTTTGAAATTGTGAGAAAATTGCATGCCCAACAATTTAAAGGCATTAAGCTTTACCCACCCATGGGCTATTACCCCAATGATGCACGGCTTACTTCCATTTATGCCTATGCCGAAGAAAACAACCTGCCCATTATGGCACATTGCTCACGAGGTGGCGTGAGCATTAAAAAAGTAACAGAGGCTATGCTCCAAGAGCCTAACCCACTTGGCCGACCAGTAGTTAAAATGAAAGCCAAGCATTTTTCAAACATCTACACCGACCCTGCCAATTACGACCCTATTGCCACCGATTACCCCAACCTAACTATATGCCTTGCCCATTTTGGAGGCGATACCGAATGGGATAAATACTTAGCCCACTCTTGGCATCTAGGCGACCCCGAAGAAAACAAATCATGGCTATCTGTAATACTCGACTTAATTCAAAAACACGATAATATTTACACCGATATCTCCTCTACCTTGTTTCAAAAAGAGCGCTATATGGATTTACTTTTGGTGCTGCTCGAAAACAAAAAAGTACGAGAGCGAGTACTTTTTGGCTCCGATTATTATATGATGGAGCGTGTAAAATCAAAAGAGCGAGAAATGTCCATTAAAATCCGCAGCCGATTGGGCTCTGCCCTATTTAAACAAATAGCAGAAACCAACCCAAAGAGGTATTTGGGGATACAATAAAAAAAAGGGATTGAATTTTTTCAAAACCTTTTCAGCAGACCTATTTAGTGCTTTTAAAATACAAACACAGGTGGTTTTTTAAGAACCCTGAGCTTATAGACGAACGCTATTAACCAGCTTGAAAATTTTCGGCACCGGGTATAATGCCTTCAAGTTTATCGGGTTGGTGAATTAGAATTGGAATATGTTGAGGACAAATCCAGTAATTCTTATCTTGATAATGCAATTGAACCAATGGCACTTTATTACTACCAACATTACATAATATGCATTCTTTTTTATCTGAATTGCTCATTGTACTTACGTTTTATTTTCATTCAATATTCTTGGCACTCTACTACCTAAACAATCTATTCAAGCTTATTATCTACAAATTTACTATTTCGCCAATACGAAACCACCCCTAAAACAGCAATTATAGCAATACTGTAATACACCCACGATGGAATTGGCATCGGGTCTCCGGCAGCATAGGAATGCAAGCCAGATAGGTAATAATTTACTCCAAAAAAGGTCATAATAATAGAACCAAAGGTAACTAAAGCAGCCAAATTAAAGGCATATACACTTTTTAGGCCAGGGATAAAGCGCATATGCAGTACAAAGGCATAAAAAATGATTGAGGCTAACGCCCATGTTTCTTTGGGATCCCAGCCCCAGTAACGCCCCCAACTTTCGTTGGCCCACACACCTCCTAAAAAGTTACCAATGGTTAAAAGTATAATACCTATACTCAAGGCCATTTCAATTACATAAGTAAGCTCTTCGATAGAAAGCGATAACCGCAAATTATTTTTATCATTTTTAAACATCATTATAGATAAATTTAAAAAGGCAAGTAAGGCACCCAAAGCCATAAAGCCATAACTGGCGGTAATGGTGGCTACGTGAATGGTGAGCCAATATGATTTAAGTACGGGCACTAAGTTGGTAATTTGAGGATCGAGGAAACTTAAATGTGCCACAAACAGGATGATGCCTGAAAGAAAAGCGGTTACGCCCAAGGTCATAGGTGATTTTTTGCTAAATAACAAACCTGCCAGTACAGTAGCCCAGGCAATATATACCATAGCCTCGTAGCCATTGCTCCATGGGGCATGATCAGAAATATACCAACGCATACCAAGCCCGGCTGTGTGCGCAATAAAACCAAGTATAATTAACCCTAACAAAATATTTATAGGAAGCCTTAGTTTGTATTTAGGATTTAAAATAGTGATAAAAATAACGATCATCAACCCAAAACCAATCAGTAAATAATAAGGAAATAAGCTTTTAAAAATATTCCATTTATTAAAGTTTATTTCCATAGAAATACGTTGCTCTGAGGGCAAAACATTTCCGCCATACGTAGATTGGTATTTCTTTATCCCATTTAATATCAAATCGGCTTGGGCATAATCTTTGGTAGCTATACTTCTAAAATACTGATAAGCACCCGAACGTACAAAAACAGAATCTTCTCCCGTTAGGGTATAAAATTCTTCGTCTAAAGGTGCAACCCAGTGATGGTCAGGGTCGTTGGGAGCAGGAAAAACCTTGAGCAACATGCCTTGATAAACCATATAAGATATATTCACTCGCTCATCTACCTTCATTAAGGCTTTATCAAAAGTTGATTGCATAGCTGGCTTTTTGGCATAGGCCGCATTAACTACTTCAATTAGTTTATATTCTCCTTTCTCATTAAAAAAATCGTTATAACTGGCGTATTTAGAGCTTACCCCTAAAAGGCTCTCCACTGCTTCGTCCTTAACAAGTATCATAGGCACCTTTTGCCACTGGTGGGCGTTGCTCATCATACCCAACATTACCTGCTCAGGTGTATAGCCTTCTAACGAACTGCTTTTATATACCTTGCGTAACAAGTCGCTGGCCAACGAGTTTATGGGGGTCATTCGGCCTGCGTTGGTTTGGTAAATAAGCCGCCCAAATGCTTCGGCTTGTTTTAATGGAGGAGGCTCTGGCAACTCTGCTGCCATTGCTGTTGTAGAAAGCAATATAAAAGCAAGAATTGTGGCAGCCAATTTTTGGCGTTTTTTATGCACCCTATCTATTTGAGAAGATAAAAAACGGAACCTGGTTTTATTTGAAAATATGATGGCAATCAGGCCTAAAAACAAGAGGGTGTAGCCTATATAGGTAACCAACGTGCCAGGTCTGTCTTTATTAACCGAAAGTACGGTACCTAGCTCATCTTTATCATACGATGATTGAAAAAACCGATAGCCCCCATGGTCAAGTATATGGTTCATATAAATTCTAAATGGGTAACTTTCATCACCATCATTTACCACCACCTCACTGGCATAGGACGAAGGGCTCATAGAACCCGGGTACCGATCTAGCTGAAAATCTTTTAGTGTAACCGAAAAAGGCACTTCAACAATTTTAGAGCCGTACGAAAGGCTCATATTTACCCCTCCAATTTCTACAAAAACTGGCTCGGGTTCGTAGCCTCTTCCCCCAAATAATATTACTTCCTGATAATCTCCAAAGCCAGAAATTCCCATCACAACCGCATCTCTGGTTTGCTGCGAATTGCTTTTTGCCTGAGCTGAAATTATTTTGGTAATACTTTTTGGATCGTATCCAGTTATTACAAAATTAACTTTGCCTACTGTGTATAATGTTCTAAATAGTGCTGGCATCCAATTGTTTGGTGTAACCTGACTCATTTCGCGGGTATCCATACTCATAGCGTTTACAGCAAAGGGCGAAGAAAGCACCAAGCCTGAATCTGTAGCCACAATGCGCAACGTACTGGTATCACTTATTGCATTAAAACTAACAGGCATTCCATTGAGGTTGCTAACTTCCCCATTGGATAAATAGCGATTTTCTCTACCTCTATCGCCTGCTGTAACCAAGGTAAGCATTGGGGCTCCATTGGCTTCATTATGCTCTACAATTTGGGTAGCATTAAAAATAAACTGCTTTACTTTAAAATTTACTTTGCCCGATTTTAATGAAACGGAGTTGCTATACCTGTTGTTTTTAATCCTGCTAAAAAGCACTTTATCGTGAAATTCTTTTTTATCGTCTCCATCCAAAATAATGGCATTAATATAAGTCTGTTCAGAAATAAACGTATTGGAAGATTCACCTTCTCTAATATGCATCATTCCTTCTTCGCCAAAAAAGCGCGTAATGCCTGCACCAATTAGTATAATAATAAAGGCCACATGAAAAAGCAGGTTTACCCAGCGGTCTTTTTTATACATTTTTTTAACCACAATAACGCCAATCATATTAATCACCAGCATTCCCATCAGCACTTCGAACCATGTAGCTCTGTACACAATGGATTGTGAGCCAATAGGGCCAAAATCATTTTCGATAAATGTGGCAATGCCAATGCTTACTCCAAAAACTAGCAGTAATGCCCCAGAAAATGACATTGAAAAGAAGTATTTTAAAAATTTCATTGTAGTGCGTTTGTTATTTTAATGGAGGCAAAGGTATAGTAATTGCCAGCTTAGGAGTGGTTTAAAATGAGAAAAGTTGTGTTTTTATTATGGTCTTAACCTACACCTTGGTGCATCGATTGAGCCAACTAAAAGTTATATAAAATGGAAATAAATAATTTTTCCTTTATTTATTATAGATTTTAGAGGTGAAGTTAGTTGAATTGACAAAGGTTCGTGAGGACATGAACCAAGGCGTTGCATAGATTACATTTGTTCTGTTGCTCATACGTTAAATTTAGATTTGTGAATTAAGTCCTGCTTCTACATGTTTGCCGACATGTGAAGCAGGCATTTTTTACTATTCTTTAATCATCATAAATAATAGTATAGCCCCTAATACCATGTTCGTGGCTATCTAAGCCCTCAATTTCGTGTTGTTCGGATACTCTAATACCTATTGTTTTCTTTAATATGTAAAATATTGCAAACGCTACAGGAAATGCAACTGCACCATAAGCCAGCACTCCGTATAGTTGTTTTATAAAGGTAAGTTCTGCATTGCTTGAAAAAACACCCACCGCTAATGTGCCCCAAATGCCACATGTTAAATGAACGGAAACCGCACCAACTACATCGTCCAGTTTAATTTTATCGAGTAAAACTGAGGATAGCACAACTAATACTCCTGCAACAGCCCCTATAATGAGCGAAGAGTTAACCGAAACAACATCTGCACCTGCCGTAATACCTACCAAGCCGGCAAGAATACCATTCATTGCCATTGCCAAATCCATTCGCTTAAATAAAATATAGGCGGTAAAAAAACCTAATAACCCTCCTGCTGTGGCAGCCAAAGAAGTGGTAACTAATACGAAAGAGACCAAATCAGGATTGGCCGAAAGAACCGAACCACCATTGAACCCAAACCAGCCAAACCAAAGTAAGAACACACCAATAACGGCTAATGGTACAGAGGCCCCTGGCTTATCAATTACTTTTCCGTTTACATATTTACCCAAACGTGGCCCTATAACAATAATGCCTGCCAAGGCTCCCCATCCGCCAACAGAATGCACCAAAGTAGAACCTGCAAAATCATAAAAACCTAGCTCATTTAACCAGCCTCCACCCCATTTCCAGCTTCCTAAAAAAGGATAAACCAAGCCTACATAAATTAAGGTAAAAATCATGTAGCCCGAAACTTTTACACGCTCTGCTACTGCACCCGATACAATGGTGGCAGCCGTAGCTGCAAACATGGCTTGGAATAAAAAGTCTGTCCAATAGGTATAACCGCCATTTGCGTACCCGATAGAAGCCCCATCTGTAACAGGGTCGAAGCCAATTCCAAAGCCCGAAAACCCTAACACCCCACTAAACAAATTAAAATCGCCTGGGTACATTAAATTAAAGCCAACAATAAAATAGGTAAAAATGCCAATAAGAGGCGTAATGGTATTTTTAAAAAGGATATTTACCGTATTTTTCGATTGACCAAACCCTGCTTCAACCCCTGCAAAGCCTAGGTGCATTAAAAATACCATAGCTGTGGCTAGCATCATCCATAAGTTATTAGCCGTAAATAATGCCTCTGCTCCAATAGAGGCAGCATCTACCACTTTTGTGGTAAGCTCAACTGAAAGGTTCGAGAAAGAAACAGTATCCTCATTCGCTTTTAATAAAAATTCTGTCATAATAATTATATAGTTAGGTTATTTATCAATACATATTTTACCCCGAATTATCATTCAAAGAGAATATTTACTTGGTTATGGGTATTTTTTAACCCAGATTGGCAAGTTATTACGCAATTAATTTGTCAACAGGTTTAATTTTTACCCTATTGAGGCTCAAATGTATATACATTATTTGTAAATGGGTAATTTTTTAACCTATTTATGAATTTAATTAACCAAATAATAAAAAGAAGGGTGTTTTTTAGCCCTCCTTTATTTATTTTACCTATTATTTATTAATTATAGCATAAATTACAAACCAGCTAAAATTTCTTATATATGGGGTTTTCAATGAATCTGTGATGCGTAGAATTAACTGGATTCAGGTTATAACCTAAACTAGAGTGCAGTTGCTGCCTTATTGGGTGCATAACATTTTGTCGCTAATTATTTATACTGTTATTTTAGGAGTAGGTAAGAAAAGTAAGTTTTTTTCTACCCCCCCAAATAAACTCTTCAGAAATCTGTAGTTAAGTACACTCTCTGCCTTTAAGCGCATGCAAAGAAAAGCAATCACTTACTTGCTTCGCCATAGCTTTGCGAAGGCAAGCAGGAATCCGCCCTGTAGGATGTTACAACTAATAAAGACTGATTAAAATTTATTATAGCCATAATGTTTAATCTCTTTCCATATTTACAGATTCCTGCCTGCGCAGGAATGACGATTTCTATTTTGCTTTTCTTTTTAATATAGGTTAGGGGGCTTGCACAAAATGGTTTAACTCAACTTCATCACAAGTACTCCTAATAACTCAAAAAGGCATTTTGTAGTTGCTATTTTTGGTTGGCTAAACGAATTTTTTCTTTTCCATGAAGTCATAATGAACACTTTCGAGAATTAATTTACTATGTGACCAAATCTGAATTTAAAAAACTATTTACCTGCCAACCTGAGACGTTTATAGCAACTGCATGCCCAAATTGGCGAAGTTGAGTTAAACTAAAACGACAAAATGTTATGCACCCACCTTATTAACTCAATAATTGTGTAAATTAGTAGTACTATGACAACCAATAAAAAAACCAAAGAATACTCTAACGGAGTACTAACCATTGTATGGGAACCTGCTATTTGCGCTCATTCAGAAATTTGCATTAAAAGTTTGCCCGAAGTATATAACCCCTATGGGAAACCATGGATTACCATTGAAAAGGCTACCACAGACCAATTAAAAGTTCAAATAAACAAATGCCCTTCAGGTGCATTGAGCTATTATATGAATGGCGAAGAGCCAAAATTAGAAATTGAAGGAACGCAAGTAGAGGTAAAGCTCAATGGTCCACTCATTATTTCGGGTAACATACAACTAACAGATGTCAATGGAAATACAGAAGGTAAAACTAAAAAAATGGCCTTTTGCAGATGCGGTGACTCGAGCAATAAACCCTATTGCGATGGAACACATGCAAAGATTGGGTTTAAAGGATAAGCACTATTCCTCTTTCTTCCCCACCTGAAAGGTTCTTGAAATGTTAAATCCAAAACGTATGTCTCCATCCCAAAAATTATCGGTTGTGCCTGTAATAAAGCCGTTTTCAAAAGTGGGGCGAGCATTGGTTATATGTAATTGAAAAACGTGCCCTCCGGTTTCAATATCTACTCCAAAACCAATGGCATCGTAGGTTTTAACCGAAGCGATAGGGTTAATTTGATAGTAATACTCGCCTGTTAAGGCAAAACTTTGGTTTAGTTTATAACGATAAGCACCACCTAAGTATAAAACATTATTATTATCCGATTTTGTTGGCACCGTATTTAAGTGTACTAACCCAGGCATAAGTTGCAGTGTTAATTTTTCGCCAAATTTTCGAGATACCATTAACTGGTTTGCAAAACCCATACGCTCAAGCGTTGTTAAATCTTCGGTAATGTTTACTGTAGGAATTGTAATAGTTGATAACCAGGTAATGCTTACCGGAGCCTTTTCTTTACCAGATTTTTGTCTTAAAAATTTCCATTTCAAAAACCCATCATACGTTTTTTTATAACTACTCCTACCAATTCCAACATTAATTACATCCGTAATGCCGTATTCGAAACCTAACCTCATATTGGCTTGGTCTAACCCAAAAAAATCTTCGATTCCAGAGTTTATAGTACCAAAACGATGGTAGATTAAGAAATCGAGTTCGCCTTTACTCTTTGTTTTTGTAGAATGCCCATTAATAATATGAGTGCCTTTAAAAGCAGCATTGGTGTAATTTATTAAGGAATCTGTCTCGTCTTTGAGCATATCTAATAAACCCGCTTGTGCAAAAGAAGAAGCAGGTAAAAGAAACATACAAGCTAAAAGCAAGTTACTTGCCTGCCAAACCGCCTTACTTTTCAATGCTAACATTTTCATAAATAGGGTATTCATAAGTTACAGTTATTTCCACCTCTTCGGCTATTTTTTGAAACATAATGGAAGGCACCTCCACTCCAAAATCTTCGAGTCTGATATTAAATTTAGCTTCAATAATTAATTTATCTTTTTTAAAGATAACAGCACCTTTGGTTGAAAATTGTTTGGAAACTCCATGAATCATAAGGTTGCCCGTAGCTACTGCTTCTGGCAGGCTTTTTTTATGCTCCCAATTGTTGATCCTCCCTAAAAACGTTGCTTTTGGAAATTTTTCACTTTCCATATACTTTTCATTAAAATGCTCTTGCATTAATGATTTGGCAAACTTAAAAGAGTTGATAGGGATTGAAAAAGCAATTTCTCCATTTAAAAGGTTAATAACACTTTTACCTTTAGTGGTTGTGGCGGTAATATCCTCCAACACAGCACTTGAAAAAAAAGTGGTTTTGCTTTTAACCGATACAATCTTTTGGGCAGGCGATGCCTGACTCGCCAAAATTAAAGCAACGAGTATCAGGTTTTTCATAAAAATGAATGTTTTAATTATCTAAAGCTCCATCCTCTACCCAGCAGGCAATGGCATCTTTTTCTGCTTGGGTTAAGCTTCCATCTTTTGGCATATTACCACTTTGGGTCCTAGATTTAATATCTGCTGCCTTGCCTTGCACATTGCTAAAAATGGTAAAATTAGTTTGCGATGAAGAACCATCATGGCATCCGGTAGTTGCACAACTATTAGCAATAATTGATTTAACTGAGGTATTATATGAAATACCTGTAGGTATCATTTTAACAATCGAAAAATCACAACCTGTTGCATCGGTAATTAGAATTTCATATTCTCCTGCACCTAAATTAGAAAAGGTTGCATCTGATTGCGAAGTGCCTCCATTTAAACTGTATGCATACGGCTCTATCCCTCCGTTAGGCGCTGCTGTAAATGTACCATTGGTAGTTTTGCAACCAGAAGCTGCAACCGACCCTGTTGCACTAAAACCACTTGTGCTTGCGACCGAAACATCTTTTGTGGTGCTACAAGCAACATTATCAGTAATGGTTACCTTATAATTACCTGGGGCAAGATTTTCGAAAATTGCAGAAGATTGTAATGCCCCATTGTCTATTAAATACTTATAGGGTGTTTCACCACCTGCCCCTTTAATTTCAATTTTTCCATTATTACTGCCACAGTCTGCATCTGTTAAAGTGGCTGTAAAATCAAGTGTTGAAACTGAACAATCCACATTTGGCACATCATCTATTTTATTAGAGGTGCAAGCAGTAAAAATAATTAATAAGCCTAAAGGGTATATTTTAAAAAGATTCATAGAGTTAGTGTTTTTAAATTCTGAATATAAGTTATTAAGGTAAAAGTAACCTAGCTTAATTTAAAAACCACTCGATTTGAGTGGTTTTTAAATTACATAAGCCTGCTATTAAACGAGCTAAATCTAGGTATTAATTGTTTTCTTCCTTTTTGGTACATAAACCAAAAATTAGGTATAAAGGGCAAAAGCTTATTAAGCTGGTAAGTGCAAAAATCACTGCTGCTACCACTAAAATAACACCTAAAGTGCCGCCTACAATCCCTTGAAAATAAAGAACTCCCATAATCACAGCCAAAATTAATCTGATAATTCGGTCTGCTGATCCCATATTTGCTTTCATAATAATTTATGCTTATTTTTTTATGTATCAAAATTAAGAACTCGAACAATAAAAACTGGTAACTTTTGTCACTACTCCCAATAATTAATTTAGTGTGCCGGCTTTTTTGCAGCTCGTGATGAATTATGGCTTTTCATAATTTTCCAAACACCGCCTTCTTTATGAAGCACTGAAGTTGCCGCCCCTTGTCTTTCAATTACTTTTTCGCCTTCCTTTAACACAATTACATAAATATATGTTTCGGTGCCAAAAGCATAATCTCCATCTACAATTACGTTTACTTTATAATTATTATAGGTAAACGATTTAAAATGACCTAGTTCGGGGCCAATATGATGCGCAATATAATCTTGGTAAGAACCTTCTACTTTACCTGTTTCTAATATTTCAGAATTAGACGTAAAGTATTTTTCGGTGCCTTCCACATTCAAATTTTCGAGGGCAGCTTTGTAAGCCCTCAATACCGTTTTTACCTTTTCTTCTTCCGTTTGCGCCATTGCATTGGAGGCGGCAAATAATGTGCTCAATAAGAGCGAATACATAATAATCTTTTTCATTTTTTTATATTTTATTTAAAAGTGTAATTTATATTAATACCTAAATTGAGCGATTCATTAATGTTCAGCTTCTAAAGGTGTTGCCTCCACTTTTTTTACAGATAATTTATTTTTACCAGATGCGATTAGCCCAACATAACCAGAAGGCATTTCATCTGCATGACCATGTGTTATCATTTTATCGTTTATGTATCCTTTAAAATGAGACCCTGCGGCCGTTACCGTAAGTGTAAACCAATCATTAGGGAGTTCAATTTCTTTAGAGTCTAATATTTTCTCTTCTCCGTTTTCTACTCTTCCCAATTTCATTATGTTACCTTCTAAGGCAACAAACTCGTAATTATCTTTACCGGTACTATGATGAACTAGTTTAACTGCACCTTCGTTACCGTCTATTTTAATCGTAGCTGTTACACCCACATTGCCTTGTTTATTGCTAAACATACACGATGCTTTTTCTCCACTTGGTGAAAACATCAACACATTTTCTTCGCCATTTTTCATCATCATAACATTATGCGTTTTATAAGCCATCATATCCATAGATTCTTCGGTAGCCATCCAGGTAAAGGCTTCTCCTACCTTAGAATCACCTATTCCTTCCGCATGTTCGTGTGCTTCACTTTCATGCCCTTCGCCTTCATTATGTTCATGCTGCATAGCTCCCTTATCATGCTCCTCAGAGTTGATATGCTCCATTTCTTCTGTGTGCTCATCTTCTTCGGTTTCAGAGCTTGACGACCCTCCACAAGAAACCGCAAGAACTAAAGTTAATGCGATAAATGTATAGGAGATTTTTTTAATTGTTAATTTCATAATTATTATTTGTTAAATTTGTTTTACTACTGTTTTATATTTTTTTGATAACTTATTTACTTTTTCATCACTCCCAAGCCATACTCAAATACAAGCCGACCGCCATATTCGGCTGCTTGACCTAAAATAAAGAAGCCTATAATTGCAAGTACTGCTACTATTGTTCTAAATCCGACACTTTCTTTTTTAAGCATATATATGACTACATAATATATGGCCGTAAATACACCGAAATAAATAAGTGTGTATAGTGCCCAATCGGAGTGTGTACCAATAGCTACTTCTGCTTTTAAGTTTAGCCCAATGCTATCGGCAGCAGACCTACCTGAAATATAGGAAGCTAATGCACTTAGGCTGCCTAAAACGTATAAACCTACGATGGTTTTGGTAATCCACTCACGGTTATAAAAAACTGCAAGTACGGTTAGCCCAACTGCTAACGATAATAAAGCAACAGGAAAATGTACAATTAAAGGGTGTATTCCTGGAGCCCATTCGGGTAATAATTCCATAGTTATTTTATTTATAAAACGTGTTTTTGACAACTGACATCAATATTGCAATTATCAAACTCATAAATGCTATACCTCCTGCCAAGCTGTTCCCTTTCATACTAAATCAATGTTAACCTTCCCTATTTAAAATGGTCTGCAACACTTGTACTTTTACTTCTTTGAGCTTTGTACTACCAATATTATTTAACCTGAGTGTTTCCTGCTTAATAATAAAGGAATACCCAAGCATACAAGAAAACGAACCCCCACCCCCAATATGCTGCAATTCGGCTCTGCCAAAAATGGGCAGCGATGCATCTTTTTGAGTAAGCATACCCGAAAATTCAAAATTTAATGGGGCATGGTTACTTGTTTCGATATGATCTACTTTAAACTTACCAGTCATTTCAATTTTTTCGCTACCCGTTAAAAAACCAAGATCAGCATGGTAATCATCGGTAGTGTTTACAAGCGTTTTTAATTCTAAAATAGAGTTAAATTCAGCGTTATCATTGTCGAGCCGAACATGCAAATGCCTGCTTTGCAGTTGCACAATAGAATCGCCATAATCTAATTCAATCACTACTGTTGCTCCTTTAAATTGGTACAACTCTTGCGCAAGCCCATTGGTTATGCAAAAGGCACTAAGTACAACTAAAAGGATATAGTATTTAAGAATGGTGTAGCTCATTAAATTTTGACATAAGTGCTTATTTTTTCAACTTTTTCTTTGTATTATAATACCTGTTAAACTTGTTTTGAAGGTAAGTTAGCGGGCCTACCAAATCAGTTTCGCCATCGCCTGTAGATAGCTGTTTGGCATACTTATTAACCACAGGAAGTGCTAAATTTATATTCCCTTCGGGCATATTTAAACTCAATATTTCTTGTTTAAATTGCTCCAAGTTTTTAGTTCCCATTATGGTTACTGCGTTTAGCCATACTGCATCTGTAATCATTACCACATCAATGGAGTGATTTTTAAAATCATTATCTTCCTTTAAATAATACACATAATCTTGATGCTGGGCAGTTGAAAACACAATGGTATCAGATTTACTCATTTTAATTGAAAAAGAGCCATTTTGTTTGCTAACAGCTCCGTAGCCTTGTGTTTTATTAAAAACAATTACTAACGATAATGTGCCATTTATAGGGTGAATACAGTTTACTTTACCACTTAACGTAATGGTAGATGCTCCCCCTGTTATGTTTTGAGCATCCGCTATTGTAACATTTGAGCCAATTACTAACAATACTAACAAACTGCAATATAGATATTGTGCTTTCATAATATACTGGATTATTACTTCTCTAAATTTTAGTTACTGGTGTATCTTAAAAAACTTAACTAAACTTCGTTATTCTTGGAAGCATCGGTCTCAAACTACCTGATAGATTCTCTGTAAGCAATTACAGATTCCTGCCTCCGCAGGAATGACGATACGGTTTTTTTGCAATTAACTTTTGCTTTTGAACTTTTTATAATTCTCTTCATTGGCAAAATAATATACTGCACCGGTTTCTTCAGATGCTAGTACAATGTAGGCCTCCACTTTATCAACCTTTTCATTGGTTAATGGGTCAATTCCATATCTGTACTTATCAGAATCCTGTAATTTGCTTACACACATTTCGCAGCAGCCATAGTATATTTTATCTCCTACAGGAACCGGGTATTGTTTCCTACCCATAAAAGCATCATTTACCATGCACACCAGTTCTGTAGATAACCTTACATCTACTTTAGAGGCATCAACTGCAGGAGGGGTGTCATGGGGTGGTAATTGAGTAGTTATTGATTCTGATGATGTAGTTTCTTCCTTTACACTTTCAGAGCTTTGGCAAGACACAAGGACGATTCCTAGTGCAAAAACGATTAATGTTGATTTTATAGTATTCATCTTATTTTTAGTTAGTACCTGAGAAGAGGGTCTAGTTTTTAACCCTGAGGAACTGTAAAGAAATAACTTGCACAGTCACCCTTATTCTTTTTGCCCCTGATTGCGTTAAAAAATAATTGCGTAATGCTACTATGCGCAAATTTTTTACCTTATCAAGAACAAAAATAATTAAGGCTTTTATGCACAACTTATTTCTTTACAGTTCCTAACCTAACTTTTCGACCCTCTCTCAGGATTTTGTCTTTATATTTATTTAGTTCAATACTTCTTTAGTTGATCCACAGGTAAGCATCATACTACCATAGTAAGGATTTTTAATATCTTTACTGTTGCTTAACCAGCTAGCTTTTGCCATTGGGCAATGTTGATAATAAACGGTTTCGCCCACACCAAATGCTTTTACAGATTTATACAAACCCTCAGAAACACCAGCGTACAGCTTGCGTTGTTCTGCAATATCATCCGATGCATTAATAGTTTTTAACCCTTCATTTATGGGTTTCATATACCCCATCCAAGCCTTATGTGCATCGCCTTTAAGTAGGCTCATATCCACCTTCTTCATTTGGTTGCTCATTGCATCAGATTTTGATTTAACAGCATCAGCATCACCTGCAACAAATGCACTATTAAGTGCTAAACCAGCCTGATAAACAGCATTTAGCTGTTTTTGAAAATCAGCACTTACTTCATAATGCTTAACCTGCCCATCTTCATGGTTCATACTCTTTTTATCATGATTCATGTCATGATGCGAATGGTCTTGTGCCATTACACTTAGGGGCAGAATTAAAGCCCCAACTACGAATCCTACAATTTGCTTTTTCATTTTATTTTTGTTTTATAGTTTATTTATTTATAACTAATCAGGTATTAAAACACCTTTTTGCCACTAAAGCACTAATTCTCTAAGGAACACTAAGAATTTGCCCTTTAAATATCTTATTTTGTGCTTCTTCGAGCCTTCGAGCCTTCGTGGCAACGTTTTCTCTAACTGAATAGTAACATTTATTTTAAAGTTTCTTTTGTTTCACCGCAACTAAGCATAGCATCGCCATAATACGGGTTTTTTATTTCTGATTCTAAGCTTAACCAATAGGCACCTTCGCCATTTTTAGACATTGGGCAAAATTGGTAGTAAACATTTAGCCCGGTTATATTAAACATTGTAATGGTTTTATAAACGCCTTCTGTTAAATCGGCAAACGCCAGCCTTTGTGCTTCTACATCGCTCAAAGCAATAATTTTATCCAAATTGCCGTCTATGGGCTTCTTCATATCCATCCACATTATGTGGTTATCGCCTTTTAGCAAGGCCATATCAACCTTAGCCATGGTTTTTTTCATGGTTTTGGCTTTAGCTACAGCTGCTTTAGAATCGGTTGCTACAAAGGCATCTTTTAAAGCTAAATACGAAGTAACTACACCAGAAATTTGCGTTTTAAACTTAGCATCAACTTCCATATCCATTTTCATAGAGGTTTCCTCTTTGGCATCACCCTCTTTGGCTTCCTTTTTCTCTTTCTTGGAATCACCTCCCATATCCATACCGGCCATACCGCCCATAGATTGCTTGCCTCCTGAGGGGTTCATCATGCTTTTTTCGCCTTTGAGTTGTGCAGCCGCATCAATTTTAAATACGCCATTGGTGGCCACAAGTTCACCATCATTCAGGCCTTCCAGCACCACATAAGAGTCGCCTGCATCTGCTCCCAGTGTTATTTCAGTAAACCTGAACATATTTTGATGATTATTGGTACGCACATATACTACCGACTTTTTGCCGCTCCACAATACGGCAGATTTAGGCACAAGTAACTGATCTCCGCTACCGGGCAGCATTGTTTTTAACCTACCCGAAGCCAACATTTCGGGCTTTAGCAAATCCTTAGGATTATTTAATTCGGCACGAACACCAGCAACCCTGCTCTTGGGGTTTAACACAGGATCGATAAATGTAACTGTGCTTTCAAATACCTTGTTTGGAATGGATTTAATTTTAAATTTGATTTTATCTTTTAACTTTATCCATGGTATATCGTTTTCATAGGCATCAAACATTATCCATACACGGCTCAAGTCAATAATCTCAAACAGAGAGGTTCCTTCTTTTACATAATCACCCAACGAAACCATTCGCATAGTAACAGTGCCAGTTAAAGGGGAGAGCACATCAAAGTAGAACTTTACGTTGCCAGAGTTCACTATATCATCAATCTGTTTATCAGTTAAATCCCAAAGTTTAAGTTTGTTACGTGCTGCCTTATAATAGCCAGGGTTGGTTTCTTGAAACTTAAAAGCTTCAAACAGTTCTCGCTGGGCTGTAACTAATTGAGGGGAATATATTTGAGCCAGCACTTGTCCTTTCCGAACTTTCTGACCCGTAAAGTTTACGTACAACTTTTCTATCCTTCCTGAAAACCTTGACGTTAACTCAGAAATTCTGCGCTCATCGGGCATTACCTTGCCCGGGAGGTAAATTTCTTTGTATGGAGCTTTCTTTTCTACCGGAGTTGTAGATACCTCCGCAATTTTCATAGCTGAATTAGAGAGTTTTACAGTATAATCACCATCTCCATTGTCCTCTCCATCATCCGTATCCATAGGAACTAGCTCCATCCCACATAAAGGGCAATCACCAGGTTTTTCCATTTTAATTTGGGGGTGCATAGCACAAGTCCATAATGTACCCGGAGCATGTTCCATGGCACTATGGTCTTCAGTTGATGATTCGGTTCCTGCATTACCACCACCAAAAAGCAGGCTCCCTGCCGAAATTCCAATGACAAAGATGATAGCGAAGGATAACAGGAGGTGTTCAGACATCCAGTTTTTAATGCTATTTAATATATTATTCATAATCCTTATGGTTTATATTTTAATGTTTTTATTTCTTTCCGGTTAAATAAGTAATAAAGGCAACCGCTGTATTTTGGTCGGCTCGTGCTTTTTCTATTTCAAGCTCGTAGGTAAGCTTTTGACGATCCATACGTAGTACTTCTTCAAAATCTTTGCCCATGGTAGTAAACTCCACGAGCAAAATATCAAGCGATTGGTTGGCCAGCCTGGTTAAATAGGCATAAAGTGCCACTCTTCGTTGAGAATCTAGGTAATCTCTATACCCTTTTTCGAGTTCGGTATTTAATCGGTTAAGCTTGTCTTCTTTCTGCTGAACAACCGATGTTTTTAGTAACTCTTTCTCGTTTACCATTGCTTTATATTTTTTACGGTAAAGAGGTATTTGCACTCCAATTTGAGGAAATATAAAAGCATCTTGTCCGTTTCCAGAGAAATCGGGTACATCCGTTCGTTTGCCGACATTGGTGTAAGAAACCCCAAGACTAAACGAAGGAAGCCCCATTTTTCGAGCTACTTCAATCTCACTGTTTAATGCACCCATTTCAAAATCAAGCTTTCTTAAACTTGGGTTTTGAGCCATAATTGAATCAAGTAAAACGGCTTTAGTCTCCTCAAAATCGATTGTTAACAGTGTATCGGGTATTTCTATTGTAAACACAGAATCTGTATTTAACAATTCGATAAACTCTGCCAAAACAGGTTTGCGAGTATCTTCAAGGTATTTAAGCTCATTGTCAAGCTCAGCCAAATCCATCTCAACCCTAAGTAAATCAACTGCACTGCCGGTACCTGCCTCCAACCGTACATTGGCTAACCCTCTGAAAGATTTTAGCAATTCTATGTTTTCATTGGTAATCCTAATGGCTGCTTCGAGCACGTAAAACTCGTAATAGGTAGATCTAACATTAAAGAACAATTTGTTACGCTCCTCTTCAAATATTTCGAACCTGCTCTTGGCAAGTTGTGCCATTGCATTTTCCTGCTCGCCCAATTGGCCAAACCACGGAAATGCCTGACTTATGCCCACTCCGGCCGTTGTAGGCCCAACCCTTGTTTCGGTAGGGCTGGCAAAGATGCTAAAAAGCACTTTGGGATCCGGCAGAGCTTTTGCCTGAGGCAATCGTTCCATTGCCGCCAGATACTGGCTAAATATTGATTTCAACAGAGGGTTATTCTCTGCAGAAATTTCTAAATATGTATCCAACGGGCTGCTGGCAGAAACTGTATCAACTGAATTTGTTGATTGCTGCGCCAATACCGCTTGCACACCACAAAGCATACTAAGCAGTATTATAATTATATGTGTTATACTATTTTTCATTTTTTTAAATTTGTTTAGGATTTAAGTTGCTTAGTAACTACACGCTCCTGCCACATACTGTAAAGCACAGGTACTATAAACATGGTCATTACTTGTAGCAGCATCCCTCCAAAAGAAGGAATGGCCATAGGTACCATAATATCAGCACCCTTACCAGTAGAGGAAAGTATGGGAATTAGTGCAATAACTGCTACGGCTGTGGTCATAACTGCGGGGCGAACCCGATTTATACCAGCATGCAGTATAGCTGTTCGAACTGCTTCTACTGTTTGCGGTTTTTCTTTTTCAAAGCCTTGCTTAATGTAGGTTCCCATAAGTACACCATCATCGGTAGCTATGCCAAATAAGGCTATAAACCCTACCCAAACAGCTACACTTAAATTAATGGTATGCATTTGGAAAAGGTTACGCATTTCTACCTCGGCAATGGAAAAGTTCATAAACCAATCCTGCCCATAAAACCATATCATAATAAAGCCACCAGCAAAAGCCACAAATATTCCTGAGAATACCATCAATGTAGGCTGTACTTTGCCGAACTGGAAATACAGAATCATAAAAATGGCTATTAGTGATATGGGTACTACAATGGCTAATCGTTTGGTAGCACGAATTTGATTTTCGTAATT
>Ga0256839_1000393_pt1 | contig 56575 bp, 45 predicted proteins | sample 354166metaG_FD_185968 | JGI IMG/M metagenome (GOLD analysis project Ga0256839, IMG submission 185968) | Hydrothermal vent microbial communities from Mid Atlantic Ridge, Atlantic Ocean - 354-166 | ecosystem: Environmental > Aquatic > Marine > Hydrothermal vents | place: Atlantic Ocean: Mid...
GGTGTTGGCCGATGCCCGGGCCGCCTCCCTGGTGGTGACGCCCAAGGTCCGGGTTCAGGGTCGGCTGGAGCTGCCTGGCCGCCCCCGGCCTCCCCATCCCCGTTGGGTAGTGCCCGTGACCGTGCAGCTCCATGCCGCCAACGGCTCCGGGCCTCTCCACACCTTCGCGCTGTCCACCGGAGAGGACGGCACCTTCCAGCTTCCGCCCGTGGAGCCGGGCACCTACCGGGTCCTGGTGCAGGTGCCATACGCCCTGCCCCGGGTGTTGACCGCGGAGTTCGCTCCGGGCAGCCCAACCCTGGAGGTAGGGCCGTTGAAGTTCGGCGACATCGTGGCGGACCGGGCGGTGGACATCCGGGATTTCTCCGCGCTCTCCGCCCAGTTCGGCCGCTGTGGAGAGCGGCTCTCGGCCGATCTCAACGGAGACGGCTGCGTGGAGATCCGGGATTTCTCCCTGCTGGCGGAGAGCTTCGGCCAGGTGGGGGATACGGTGGATGGACGGTGAGGGAGATCGGGGCGACGCTCCAGAACGCTGGGGAACTCATTCCATGGCTCCACTCTGGGCCACCAGGAAGATGCCCAGACAGATGACCAGGACACCCAGCCACCGTTGCCAGGGAATGGTCTCGCCCAGGACGGTCCACGAGACCAGGGTGATCAGGACGAAGTTCAGGGCCAGGAAGGGATAGGCGTAGCTCAGGTCCAGCCTCCCCAGGACCGCGATCCAGGCCAGGGCGCCAATGCCGTACAGGGCCAGTCCCACCAGGATCCACGGCGAGCGCAGGATCAGGAGCACCAGGGACAAGACCCCCTGGGGCAGGGCATTGGCTTCAGGGGTGCTCATGCCGATCTTGAGCACGGTCTGGCCGGCCACGCTGGCGCCGATGGAGATCGCGATCAGCCACAGGGAAGACATGATGCGTGTGCGTAGCTCCTGGGTTTGGGGGGACGGCTTGGGCTCGGTCATGGGGTGGGGCGCTCAGGGATCTGTCTCGACGGTGGCCATGCGGATGCGGTCGGCGCGGGCCGGTTCCCCGATGTACTGGTACCACCAACGCCGGATCTCCAGCTGTGCGTTGTCCAGATCCAGGGTGCTCCACAGGCGGGCCGCCTCGGCCACCTGGCCCTGGATCGCGTAGACTTCCCCGAGCATCTGGCGGGTCGCACGGTGGGCCGGATCCATCCGGTAGGCCCGCTCCAGATGTTCCCGGGCCTCGTCGTACCTTCCCAGAGAGAGCTCCATCTGGCCCAGGCGCCGATTGGCCACCGGATCGTTGGGGTCCAGGTCCAGCGCGGCCTGGAAATGGGCAAAGGCCGGGGCCAGCTCCTGGGCGCGCAGCCGCCGGATCTCGTCCTGGATGGGGATGGTGGGCCATCGGTAGCCCTTCAGCTCCACCTGGGTCTGGTAGACGCTGCCCAGGTTCGCGTGCCAACGGGCCTGCACCTGGGGAATCCCCACGATGGCCAGGACGATCCCCACGACGAGCGCGGCCAGTCCCCCCACCTGGAGGGCGACGATCTGCCTGCTGGAACGTCGATCCGAGTCGACAATCAGCGCGAAGGTGGCGATCAGGGGCAGGAAGAGCACGGGCATGAAGACCCCGGTGTAGGTCTCGGAGTCCAACATGCCGTAGACCAGGAAGGTGAGCACCGAGGCGTGGACGGCCGCCCGCTGGACGGTCCACCGTTCTGCCCGCCACGGCCCGCTGTACCAGACGGCGATGGCCGCCAGGGTGGCCAGCCCTGCCATGCCCAGAAGCCCCTGTTCGATGGCCACCTGGAGGAAGAGCTGGTACGCGTGGTAGAGGTAGGGCACGTGGACCAGGTGGACATAGGTGGAGTAGACCATGCCCGTGCCCACCAGGCCACTTCCGGTGAAGGGGTAGTCGCCGACCAGGAGGGCCATCTTGCGCCATGTGGTCAGCCGGCCCACCAGGAACCCAGGCGGGAAGGCCTCGGCCGGCAGGCGGAGCAGCCAGAGGAAGACCACCAGGGCCCCCAGGGGCAGGAGGACGTAGAGCCCCACATCCATGAGGCGGGCCCCGGGCAGGCGCGCCCGTACCTGGAGATATCCCAGGGCCAGCCCACCGATGAGCAGGGTGAGCTTGGGGGCCTTGGACTCGGAGAGCAGGACCGCGGCCACCATCAGGGCCACGGCCAGGACCATGGCCCCGCGTTCCACGGGCGTGTAGCCCCCCTGCCATGCCCGCCAGGCCCCTGCCAGGGCCAGGGGGAACAGGACCACGAGCAACCCATCGATGGTGTCCGCCTGGACGGAGATCCAGGTGGGCAGCACCCGATCCCCCAGTCCCAGGGCCAGGAGAAAGAGGACCGCCAGGCCACCGCCCATGCCGGCAGCCAGGGGGCCCAACCAACGCCAGAAGTGCTCCCGAAGAGAGGCATGCAGGGTGGTGGCCAGGAGCATCAGGGCCACGGTTCCCAGGATCAGGAGGAAACGGAGCCAGGCATAGAACGGGCTGAAGGAGACCCACACGCCGACGAACGCGGTGGCCACATAGAGGCTTGCCCCGGGCAACACGAGCAGGAAAGAGGTGGTCGGAGGCACCAGACGGGACCGGGAGAAGTGCTTCTCGCGGTGGAGCATGACGTGTGCCATGGTCGGCTCGACACTCGGCTCGTGGACGGAGGGGCCTCTACGCCTGTTTGGTCTGTCCCAGGGGCAATACCCAGCCCAGGTGCTCCAACCCCACCCGGAGCGCCCGCTTGAAGGTGCGCCAGTCGCTGAACAACATGCGCAGGTAGGTCAGGATGGGGCCGGGCCGCAGCGCCCATTCCCGGAAGGCCCGCTTCTGCCAGTACATGAGATCCTCCGCGGAGAGGTTCTCGTACTGGAGCACCGTGCCCTTGTCCATGTCCACCTCTTCCCAGCGGGTGCCCTCCCGGAACCAACGGTTCTTGATCACCTCGAAGAAGAAGGGGGTTCCCGGATAGGGCGCGGCGATGTGGAAGAGGGCCAGGTCCAGGGGCAGGGTCTTGGAGAACTCGATGGTCTCCCGGATGGTCTCCTCGGTCTCGCCGGGCAGGCCGATGATGAAGTAGCCCCAGTTGCGGATGCCGGCCTCCTTGGCCCAGGTGAGGGCCCGCAGGGCCTTCTTGGGGTCCGCGCCCTTGGCCGCCCGCTTCAGGATCAGCTCGTTGCCGCTCTCGATCCCCCAGCTGATCAGCCAGCAGCCGGCCTTGCCCATCATCTGGAGCATCTCCCGGTCCACGTAGTCCACCCGGCTGTTGCACGTCCAACGGATGGGCAGCTCCTCGTCGATGATGCGCTGACAGAGCTCCATCACCTGCTCCCGGTTCACCGTGAACAGGTCCGCGTACATGTGGATGTTGTGGATCCCCAGATCGTGGAGGATCCAGAGCTCCTCCATGATCCGTTTGGGGGAGTGGAGCCGCACCGAGTACTGGTAGGAGACGTGTTTGATGCAGTACTTGCAGCCCGCGGGGCATCCGCGGCTGGTGAGGATGAAGGTGAAGGGCCCCTTCATCAGGGGCATGCGGTATTTGTCCAGGGGCAACAGGTGGTGCAGGGGGATGGGCAGGTCGTCCAGATCCGGGATGAAGGGCCGATCCGGGTTGATCTGGATCTCCCCCCGGTTGCGCCACACCAGGCCCTTGATGTGGGAGAGATCCAGCCCGCTCCGCTCCTGCCCCTCGGGCTCTGGGGTGGGCTGCCAGTCCGGATCTGTCTTCACCAGGAGCTCCTGGACCCACTCGGGCCGTTGATCCTGGCGACCCTCCAGCACATCGATGAGCTCCCGGAAGGTGAGCTCCGGCTCTCCCCGGAGGACGAAGTCCAGCGCGGGGAAGTCCCGCATGGTCTCCAAGGGCATGGGGGTCACATGGGTGCCGAAGGCCATGGTCACCGCGCCCCGGCTCTTGGCCAACATGACGCCGTACATGTCATTGGTCAGCGTGGGCGCGGTGACCTGGGTGATGTAGTACTTGGGCGCCTTCTCCCGCAGGAGATCCTCGAACTCCTGCCAGGTCATGCGCTCGGCAATGGCGTCCACCACGGCCACGGTGTAGTCGGGGTGGAGCATGGCGGCCAACTGGGCCAGGGAGACCTGGGGCCACACCATCTCCTCCCGGCTGCGCCGCCCCACCCGGTGCTGGGTTCGGATCCAGATGCCGCCGTCGGGGGAGGGCGGGTTGACCAACAGCACGTCCACCGCGCCGGGAGGACGTCGGTGGGTCAGCTCGCGGACCACGGCCCCCGCGTCCGGGAACCGGGCCGGCCGGAGCTTGGGGATGCGTCGGGTACCCAGGTTCTCCCGAAGCTCGATAGGCACAGGCTGGGCCCCATTGGCGCGGGTACGGGGCGTCTGGGTCTTCGTCGGCCTGACGACCTCGGCCCCGTTCCCCGGGGTTTGGGATGGGGCCTGCGCCTTCTCAGGGGGAGGGGCGGTTCGCTGCTCGTCCATGGTCGCGGATCTCCTGTGTCATGCCACGGCCTCGCGGACCGGGGAGGACAGGGGATCGTCCCTTGCCGTGTCCGCGTCGGCATGGATGTCTCGGTCGATGAGGGCCTCCCGCCGTTGGAGGGTGGCCAGGATCTGCATCTGGGTCCAGCCCACGATGAGCTGGATGCCGATCAGGGCCAGGGAGGCGCTGGCCAGGTAGTAGAGCCACAGCCGGGTGAGGGGCCAGCCCTGCCAGGCCAGGTAGAGGCTCACCCCGGCCACCACCAGGCCCATGGCCAATGCGACCAGGCCCACCCATCCGAAGTGATTTTCCAGGGGCTTCCGGAACAAGGGCCGGCCGAACAGCCCCTGTCGGACAGGCCGTCTGTGGAAGAGGCTGACGAAGTAGTTGAAGCTGGCCCCCAGGATCAGGATGCTGACCCCCGCCACACTCAGCACCAGGGCACTGAAGACCGCGAAGGCCCCCACACCGGACAGGCGGGTCACCCCGGAGAGGCGCAGGCCCACCAGCCACGTGCCGATGCCGGCCGCGATCAGGAGCGCGACCAGGCTGATGAGCCCCAGGATCCGCACGGGATTGTACGTCAGGGCCGTCCAGATGATGGACTGGGCAAAGCGCGCGCCGTCCCGGACAACGCTGAGCTTCGAACGGCCGATGCGCTCGCTGTAGGGGATGGGCACCTCCACCATGCGCAGGTTCTCGTGGAGGGCCCGGGTGCTCATGACCGGGGTCAGGTTCAGCCCATCCGGCAGGGGATAGAGATGCTCCAAGATGGCCTTGCGGAAGATCCGCATGCCGCTGGCCGAGTCCGTGATCCGCTGGGCGCTGATCAGGCTGACGAGATGGGCGAAGAGGACGTTGCCCAGACGGCGCACCCGGGGCATCTGGCTGTCCTTGCCGGCCATGCGGGAGCCGATGACGATGTCTGCCTGGTGCCGGATGGCCGCCTGGCACAGCTCGGGGAAGAGCTCGGGCGGATAGGTGCCGTCCGCGTCCAGGAAGCCGATCCACTCGCCCTGGGCCGCGGCGAAACCTGTCTTCAGCGCGGCACCGTATCCCCGGTTGGTGGGGTGTCGGATCAGGCGGACCTCGGACATGGAGGCCACGATGGCCGGGGTCTGGTCTGTGGAGCCATCGTCCACCACGATCAGCTCCACCTGCTCGAAACCCACGGCAGCCAGGGCAGGGCGGGTGTTGAGCACGCGTTCTGCGATCTCCCGGATCCCGTCCTCCTCGTTGAGGGCAGGGATCACGATGGACAGGGATGTCATGGGACGGCTCCTTTCACAAACACCGCCTACGTTCGCATCGGGACAGGTTCCCCCGATGGTCAGAGGAGGGGATCACAGGTAGACAGTTCCCCGAGGCGACGAGGTGTCCGCCGCGATCGGCTTCAGGGGCCGAGCGGGCACGCCCCCCACCACCGTGTGGGGAGGAACGTCCCGGGTCACCACAGCCCCCGCGGCGACCACCGCTCCCCTGCCGATGCGCACACCGTCGGTGACGATGGCCCCCGCTCCAATCCACACGTCGTCCTCCACCACGATCCCCTGGGCCGTGATCCCCTGCTCCACGAAGGGGCGGGAGGGATCCGAGTAGACGTGGTTGACGGCCAGGAGCTGGACCAGGGGAGCCGTGTAGACTCGGTCGCCGATCTGGATGCCCCCCTGGCCCCGGAGGACGTTGAGCTCCCCGATGAGGCAGTCCCGCCCGATGCGGATGAAGGCATGGGGCAGGTCCCGGAAGTTGTACACATGGAGGATCGCCCCATGCATCACCAGGGTGTTGTCGCCGAGGACGATCCCCTGGGGACAGGCATGGAGGTAGACGCCGCGGTCCAGGTAGACGTTGCGGCCCAACCGCACATGGTCCGCAAAACGGATCCGGACGCCGTTCTCTATGGCCGCGACCCCTTCCATGTGGAGGACGAGCCGGTACAGCATCGCCCGCAGACCGATGCCCACCACCGTGGGCACCCAGCCTGCCAGGGCCCACAGAGCCTGCTCGGCCAGGTAGCGCAGGGGGCTGCTGGCCTGGCGAGCCATGTAGAGCCGGAGGTTGGCCCACAGGCCCTCCTGGATAGGACGGGCCCTCCTCCGGCTCTCCACCGGGGGAGATGGCCCAGCCCTCGTCCCGTTGCCCTGGAGCTGCGCCCCAGGCGCACGCCCATCGGAGGTGTCCACCGTCTCGCGGAGGCGGGAGGTATCGGCTTCACCCATGGACCTGAATGCCCCTCTGCTGGCGTTGCCCACCGTTCTGCCCGGGAAACCAGCGCCCCCCCAGGAGCCAAGGCTCGGGGATGACCAGGGACCTGTGTGTGCCAGGGCTCGGGGCCGGTGGCATGCTGGATCTCACGGTACCGCGCTCGGCACGTCTAGTGTAGCATGGTCTGCGGGCCAGTTTGCTTACAAACTGATGATAGATGAAGGCCATCCGGCCAGTACTCCCAGATGTCAGGATGGGCCCGCCCCCATGGGCCCGGCCGTCGCCCCGGACAGGGCATAGGTCGGCCGCCGGGGATTGTTAGTGAAGTGTAACCATCTGAGGCCTCGGTTCCCTAGTATAATGGACCTGCTCGATGGGAGGAAACCCGTTACTTGCCCGAGTGGCTTGGCCGACGATAGGTCCGTGGCACGATGGACATAGCGTATCTCCTGCAGGCAGGTGTCCCGGACATCGGCTCCAGGCCCTTCACCGGCCCCGCGGCCCACGTGCACCACGTCTTCCAGGAGCTGGTGGCCCAGGGGCACCGGATGCTCGCGATCGCCCGGCTGGATCGGGGCATCGTCCAGTCCCGGGATCTCGTCACCTTTGTTCCCGTGCCGCCCACAGCCCTGGATCGAGGGCCCCTGCGCTGGTTCGAACGAGGGGTCCGCCGTGTCCAGAGCGAGCTGCGCCTGCCGTATGCGGGGCTGTTCGAGGCGGTGCGCTTTGCCCTGGCCTGCAGGGCCGCGGCGGCCCACGTGGATCTCCTCTACGAACGCATGGGCTGGTTGGGCTTCGGAGGGGTCCTGGCCGCCCGTTGGCTGGGCGTGCCCATCGTGTGGGAGGTGAACGGCGACCATCTGGACGAGTTCGAGTCCCTGGGCATCGCGCCCCGAGGGCTCCAGCGTGTACTCTCCGTGGCCCTCATGCGGTGGGCTGCCCACCAGGTCTCCGCGGTGGTGGCCACCGGGGCAGGATGGCGTGCCCGGTTCGTCGAACGCTGGGGCGTGCCCCCCGATCGGGTCCACGTGGTGGAGAACGGCAGCGAAGTGGTGGAGCTGCTCTCCCGGGCGGAGCTGCGGGCCTTCCAGGCAGAGGAACCGGCCTCCGGGACAGAAGGGGGCGTCCAGGTGGTCTACGTGGGCGGTCTGGAGCCCTGGCACGGGGTGGACGTGCTCCTGCGGGCCATGGCCCAGATGCGCAGCCGGCACGTCCGGCTGTGGATCGTGGGCCATGGGCGGGAACGCACCCGGCTGGAGAGCCTGGCGTCCCAGCTCGGGATCCGGGATCGGGTGGAGTTCACCGGCCACCTGCCCATCTCCCAGGTGGCCCGACGGATGGCCCGGAGCCACATCGGGGTCGCGCCCTACTGCGGCCGGGTGGAGTTCTCCGGCCTGAAGCTGTTGGACTACAAGGCTGCCGGCCTGGCCACGGTGGCATCGGGGGCCCACGGTCAGCCCGCGGTGTTGGAGCATGGCCGGACCGGTTGGATCGTGCCCCCATGCGACGTGGAGGCCCTGGCCGCCGCCCTGGACCATCTGGCGGCCCATCCGGAGCTCCGGCAAGCGATGGGCCAACGCGCCCGGATGGAGGCGGAACGGGAGCACAGCTGGCGCCACACCGCGGAACGGCTGTCCGAGCTGTTCCGGGCGGTGGTCCAGGAACGGCGAGGCCCCGCGGGGGCCCCGGAGGTTGGTCTGGAATCCGGATAGCCTTTCCCGAAGGCAAAGCCTATGATACAGGTACAGGGGCGTACGGAGCCGAGGGTCAGCATCGTCATTCCCAACTACAACCACGGGGACTACCTGTCCCAGGCCATCGAGAGCGCGCTGGCCCAGACCTATCCCCAGGTGGAGGTCATCGTGGTGGACGACGGCTCCACAGACCACAGCGCCCAGGTGTTGGCCCGGTACGCGGATCGGGTCCGGTGTATCCACCAGGAGAACGCAGGGCTCTCCGCGGCCCGCAACACCGGTCTGGACCTGGCCCGGGGCGACTATGTGGCCCTGTTGGATGCCGACGACATGTTGGAGCCAGACTACCTGCAGACTCTCGTACCCATCCTCGAGAAGGACCCGGGGCTCGGCGGTGTCTACTGCGGCTACCGTTTCGTGGACCAGCACGGCCGCCCTCTTCCCGAGGTCCAGAGCCGGGTGGTGCCCTCCACGGCATTCTACGACGCGCTGCTGGGCGGGAACTTCCTGGTCCCCGAGAGCATGTTGCTCCGCCGGCGCTGCTACCAGGAGGCAGGTCCCTTCGACACGGCGCTGACCGCGTGCGAGGACTGGGACATGTGGCTGCGTGTGGCTCGACGGGAACAGGTGGTCGGCACCTCTCGGGTCCTGAGCCGACACCGGGTGCTGTCCGGGAGCATGTCCAGCGATCCAGCTCGGATGATCCGGAACCGGCTGCAGGTGCTGGCCAAACACCTGGGTCCTCCTCCCACGGAGGTGACTGCCCAGAACCGGGCGATCCGCCGGGCGTACGGGAAGGCCTATCTCTCTGCGGCTGTCGAACACCTCCAGGGCGGGGATCGCTCCGGGGCCGTGGCCTATCTGGCCCAGATGGCCCGGCTCTACCCAGAGGGGTTCGAGGAGGTGGGGACCTTCTACGAGCTGGGCTGTGGCGACCAGCCCAAGGGCTATCGGGGCCATTTCCCCACCCTTCCCTTTCGGCGCAATCGGGCTATCGCGCGGGAGATGCTCCAGGCCCTGTGGGCGGAGCCCGGGCTCCGCGCCCGACGGGGGGCGGTCCAGGCGGCCAGCCATCTGGCCTTGGCCATGCTGGCCTACGGGGTCCAGGAGCAGGCCGAGGCCCGGGGCCACCTCCTCCAGGCCGTGCGGAGTCGGCCGGATCTCTTGGGCCGAGGCATGTGGTGGCGTCTCTTCCTCCGCTGCCTGCTGAGTCCGGAGTTGCGGGATCGATGGCGTTCCCGCCACCATCGCGCAGGGCGAGGCCAGCATGCTCTTCCATAGTCCGGAGTACTTCGTCTTCCTGGCGGGCATCCTGGCCCCGGATCTCCTTCTCCGATCCACGGGACGGACAGGGTAGGAGCGAGCTCCATGCGTGTCCTGGTCATCTCCGCCTTTTACCCACCATACGCCATTGGCGGATGCGAGCACAAAGCGCAGGAGATCGACAAGCAACTCCGGGCCCGAGGACACGCCGTCCATGTGCTGACCAGCACATATGGCGTCCATGCGCCAGGGCAAGAACCCGGGATCCATCGTCTTCTCTCCCTCGAGAGCAACCTGTACCACTACCGTCCTTCATCTGTCATCACATACTCGCGACGATTGCGCCGTAATCTCCAGGTCACTCGAGACATCATCCAGGCCGTTCGACCCGAGGTCGTCTTGGTCCACGTGATGTGGAACTTGACTTGGGGAATCCCCTGGACCGCGGAGCAGATGTGTCCGGGGCGGGTCGTCTACTATGTGGCCGACCACTGGCCATACGTGCCCGACGTCCATGTGCGCTACTGGCAGCTTCCCGCCAATCGCAGCCTGCCCCGTCGCCTGAAACAGTGGCTTGCACCCCTCGCGTTGGCCTGGATCCAGAGGCAGAATCGGCGCTTCCAGCTCCGGTTCGACCACGTGCTCTGCGTGAGCCGGGCCATTCGAGATGCCCTGTTGGAACACACCGAGATCCCCCCGGAGCGTATGCAGGTGGTCTACAACGGGATCGACACGAAGCGCTTCCGTCCACAGAGCCCGGAGACCACGGAGAGTCGGACCGGTCTGGCCCTCCTCTACGCGGGCAGCCTGGTGCCCCATAAGGGGGTACACACCGCGATCCAGGCCATGGAGGAGCTCCACCGCACCGGCTCCCTGGAGGGCGTCCAGCTCACGGTGGCGGGCTCGGGACATCCCGACTACGAGGCCCGGCTCCGGGACCACGTGGCCCGGGCCGGGCTGGACGAGCACGTCCGTTTCATAGGGCATGTCGCCCGGGACCAGATGCCCGAGCTGTTGCCCCGGTTCGACGTCCTGCTCTTCCCCTCCATCTGGGAGGAGCCCCTGGCCCGGATCGTCCAGGAGGCCATGGCCTGCGGCCTGGTGGTGGTGGGCACACCCACCGGCGGCACCCCGGAGATCCTGGAGGACGGCGAGACCGGCCTGGTCTTCCCACCGGAGGACCCTCGCGCACTGGCCGACCGGATCCGCTACCTGAAGGAAAATCCCCAGGCCATGGCGAAGATCCGGCAAAATGCACGGGTACGGGTGGTGGAACAGTTCGATATGGTTCGAATGGTCGACGAGATCGAGGCCTACCTGAGCGCGGTGGCCCGGGGAGAACCGGCCCTCCCCGAGACACGGCCTCGCATGGCCGGGGAACGGGTGCCCGGATGAGCCCCGCACGCCTGCTCTTCGTCAGCAACTACTACCCGCCCCATGCCCTGGGCGGCTACGAGATGTGGTGCCACGAGGTGGCCACCGGGCTCCGGGCTCGGGGACATGAGGTCAGCGTGCTCACCTCCCGGCTGCCCGGCCGAAGGCCCTCGGCCCCCGAGGAGGGCCCGGTGTACCGCACCCTCTACCTGGAGCTGGAGGGAGGCCTGTTGCACACCGTCGGCCGCCTGTCCTGGACCCGGGACCGGCGGGAGCGGCAGAACCTGGCCCAGGTCGAACGCCTGCTCCAGGAGATCCAGCCCGACCGGGTGATCCTATGGGGCATGTGGAACGTTCCCCGTTCGGTTCCTGCGCTGCTGGAGCGAGCCATGCCCGGAAGGGTTCTCTACTATCTCTGCGACTACTGGCCTACCCTGCCCAGTGCCTACCTGCAGCGGTGGCAGGAGCCGGCCCGCCATCCCGCGCTGAAGGTGGCGAAACGCTGCCTGGCTCGAGGGTTCGCGGCCCGAGCTGCCCGCCCCCTCCCCACCCTGGCCCTGGAGCGCCCCGTCTGTGTGAGTCATGCCCTGCAACGAGAGCTGATGGCCCGGGGCGCGCAGGTGGCACACGGGACGGTCCTGTACGGAGGCATCGATGTGACCCCCTACGCCCGGCAGAGGCCGGAACCCCGGGCGCCCCACGCCCCTCTTCGTCTGGTCTTCCTGGGGCGTTTGGTGCCGGACAAGGGCCTGCACACGCTGTTGGAGGCGCTGGCCCACCTGCCCGCCCCGGTGCAGAGGACCCTGTCCCTGGACATCTTCGGCCGGGGCGATCCCGGCTACGAAGCCCGGCTCCGGGCCCAGGCCCAGCAGAGCCCGATGGCCCCCCAGATCCGCTTCCACGGACAGATCCCGCACGAGCGGGTCCCCCGGGCATTGGCAGGCCGCCATGTGCTGGTCTTCCCCTCGGAATGGCCGGAACCCTTTGCCCGGACGGTCCTCGAGGCCATGGCCGCGGGCCTGGCCGTGGTGGGCTCCACCGCCGGCGGCACCCCCGAAATCCTGGTCGAGAAGGAGACGGGGCTCCTCTTTCCGCCCGGCGACGCCCAGGCCCTGGCCTCCCAGCTGCTTCGGCTGGCCCAGGACGAGCCCCTGCGCCGGCAGATCGCGGCCCAGGGCCAACGCCGCGTCCTCCAACACTTCACCCTGGCCCGGATGGTGGAGGACTTCGAGGCCCTGTGCACCCAGGAGCTTCCCATCCCCTCCAGTCCCGTAGGAGGTTCTGACCTTGGCTGAGGAGATTCTCATCACCGGCGGCGCAGGTTTCATCGGCGTCAACCTGGCCCATCGACTGCTCGGACAGGGCCACCGGGTCCGGATCCTGGACAACCTCTCCCGCTCGGGATGTGAGCAGAACCTGGCATGGCTCCGGACGCTCCATGGCCCGGACAGCTTCACCCTGTTCGTCGAGGACCTGGCCGACCCCGACGCGGTGTGTCGGGCCGCGGAGGGCGTCACCCGGATCTACCACCTGGGCGGCCAGGTCGCGGTGACCACCTCGGTGGCCCACCCCCGGGAGGACTTCCGCGCGAATGCCCTGGGGACCCTCAACGTGTTGGAAGCCGCTCGGCTGGTGGCCGACGACCCCATCGTCCTCTATGCCAGCACCAACAAGGTGTACGGCAGCATGAAGGATGTGCGGGTGGTGGAGGAGGCCACCCGATATCGGTACCTGGACTTCCCCCAGGGCATCCCGGAGAGCCAGCCCCTGGACTTCCACTCGCCCTACGGCTGCTCCAAGGGGGCCGGCGACCAGTACACCCGGGACTATGCCCGGATCTACGGCCTGCGCAGCGTGGTGGTCCGGCAGAGCTGCATCTACGGCTATCGCCAGTTCGGCATCGAGGACCAGGGCTGGGTGGCCTGGTTCATCATCGCGGCCCTGAAGGAGCGCCCTATCGCCATCTACGGCAACGGGAAACAGGTCCGGGACATCCTGTTCATCGACGACCTGTTGGATGTCTACGAGGCCATTGTGGAGCGCATCCAGGTGGCCGCGGGCCAGATCTACAACATCGGCGGAGGCCCCCAGAACACCATCAGCATCTGGGCGGAGTTCGGCCCCATGCTGGAATCTCTCCTGGGGCGCCCCATTCCGGTCAGCTACGAGCCCTGGCGGCCAGGGGACCAGCCCATCTACGTGAGCGACATCCGCAAGGCCCAACGGGACCTGGGATGGTCGCCCCAGGTGGACGTGGAGACGGGGATCCGGCGCCTGTTCGAGTGGATCCAGGCCCACCGCTCCCTCTTCTGCCATCTGTGACCGTGCCCATGGCCAAGGTGCTCCTGCTCGGGTACAGCCCGCCTCCCCTGGCCGGCGACACCCAGATCGAGGCGGCCCATTACCGGACCTGGCAGTTCCTGGCCCCCCTTCTGGATGCCGGACACCAGGTCTGCCTGGCCGCGGACGGCCCGTCGGATCCCTCGGCCGTGCCGCCGGGCTGGCGTCCCCGACTGCAGATGGCCTCGGTACCCTACGGGCGACGGGGCTGGATCAAGGCCCTCCAACGGGCCCACGACGCGTTCGGCCCCGACTGCGTGGTCGCGGTGAACTTCAGCCATTGCCTGTACGCGACCCGACTGCGAACCCCCTGCCCGATGTGGATGGACATCTACGGGGACATGCTGACCATCATGCAGGCAGCCTTCTATCGAGCCGGGTCGGACCGAGGGCTGCAGACCTCCCTGGCCTTCATGCGGCAGGTGTTGCGCCGGGGCGATCTCTTCTCGGTGTGCGGCACGCCCCAGAGACACGCCACGGTGGGCGAGCTGGCCATGGTCGGCCGGCTGAACCGACACACCTTCGGCTACGAGTTCGTCCGGGTGGTCCTCCCCGGAGCACCGCCATGCGACCAGACCCCAGCCCCCCCTGCCCGTCCGCGGAGCTTTCTGCGGACCTGGGGAGTGGAGGACGGGGATTTCGTGGTCCTCTGGTGTGGGGGGTACAACACCTGGACCGATGTGGATACCCTCTTCGCGGGCCTGGAAGAGGCCATGGCCCGACACCCTTCCATCCGCTATGTCTCGGTGGGGGCCAACACCTATCAAGGACCGGACAACGTGTACCAGCGCTTCCTGGCCATGGTGGAACGGTCTCCCTTCCGGGAGCGTTTCCACATGCTTGGATGGCGCCCCTGGACCGAGATCGCCCGGTTCTATCGGGAGAGTGACGTGGGCCTGAACATCGATGCCCTCCACTACGAGACCCTCTACGGCACCCGAACCCGACTGGTGGAGATGATCGGTGCCGGGCTCCCCGTGGTCACCACGTTGGGCCCGGAGCTCAGCTACCTGCTGGAGGCCGCGGAGGCCGCACGGACCTTCGCCATCGGCGACGCGACCGCCTTGGCCCGCCATCTGGTGGAGCTGGCCACAGAGCCGGGGCTCCGGGATCGGTTGGCGGCCAATGCCCTGCGGTATGCGCGGGAAGAGCTCTCCTTCGAGCGGACCACCCGGGAGCTCCGGAAATGGGTGGCCGCCCCGAGTCCTGCCCCCGACCGCCGGGCTCTCACAGGGCCGGAGCGGATCCGCGCGCTCTCCCATTGGGCCCGGGCGTACGTGCGCCAGGGCCTGTGGCGTGTAGCCGGGCTGGATCGATGAGGGGTCGTTAGTGGTTCCGACAGAAAGGAGCAGAGCCCTGTGGCCCTGGGCACACACAAGGTACACCCCCTGCCGGTGAAGGCCCGGATCTACCGTTGGGTGCACCGATATCGGCTGTTGTGGATCCGCGCGGGGATCGTCGCGTTCGTCCTCCTGGCCAGCACCACCGCAGTCTCCCAGCGGCCCAAGCTGGTCCTGGCCGGCCTCATCGCGCTGGGCGGGGCGGGCCTGATCTGGCGCGTCCCCACCCTGGGCATCGTGTTGCTGATCCCGGCCAGCCAGGTGGTTCCTTTCGAGCTCGGCACAGGCACCCAGACCACCCTCCACGCGGGCATCCTGTTGCTGGTGGGGCTGGTGGGCCTGTGGGCTCTCCGCATGTTGGTCTACGAACGGCGGATCGCGGTGGTGGCCTCCCCCGCGGTGACCCCGATCCTGCTCTTCTCCCTGGTGGTGGTGCTGGCCTTCCTGGCCGGCCAGCTTCCCTGGTATCCCCTGACCTCCGGCGCGCCCCTGATGCCCCAGATCGGCGGCACGGCTGTCTTCCTGCTCTCCTTCGCGGCCTTCCTGCTCACGGCCCAGTGGATCACCCGGATCCACCACCTCCAGTGGACCGTGGGGCTCTTCCTGGCGTTGGGCGGGCTGTACATCCTGGGGCGCTTCATCCCCCCCCTGGGCCGGCTCAACGACTCCCTTTTCCAGCCTCGCTTCTCCGGGAGCATGTTCTGGGTGTGGCTGGTGGCCATGGCCGGGGGCCATGCCCTCTACAACCGGGCCCTTCCCATGCCTGTCCGGGCTCTGTTGGCCGGCCTGACCCTGGCCACCCTGGGCGTGGCCTACTTCCAGCAGGGGTACTGGAAGTCCGGGTGGGTGCCCCCCCTGGCCACCCTGGCCATCCTGATCGGCATCTACTCCTGGCGCTTCCTGATCTTCCTGGTGCCCTTCCTGGTCTCCCCGGTCCGGGATCTGATCGACAGCCTCATCGCCTCGGACTACTACAGCTTCAGCACCCGGGTGGACGCCTGGATCATTCTGTTGAAGATCGTGCGGGTGAACCCGATCCTGGGACTGGGACCGGCCAACTACTACTACTACACGCCCCTCTACCCCATCCGGGGCTACTACGTCTCCTTCAACTCCCACAGCCAGTACGTGGACCTCCTGCTCCAGACCGGCATCCTGGGGCTGCTCTGCTTCCTCTGGTTCGCGGTGGCAGTGGGCAAGCTGGCCTTCCGCACGATGCGCCGGGCCCAGGAGGGCTTCGCCCAAGGCTATGCCCATGCCGTGCTCGCGGGCCTGGGGGGCACCCTGGTGGCCGGTTTTCTGGGGGACTGGGTCATCCCCTTCGTGTACAACGTCACCCTGGCAGGCACCCGGGCCAGCTTCCTGCCCTGGATCTTCTTCGGCGGCCTGGTGGCCCTGACCGTGATGGAGCGAAACGGCCGCGCGCCCCAGGACAGCGAGGTCCTATGAACGGCGCCACCGCCCCCTCGTCGCGGCAGATACCCCACCGTCCATCACCGCCGGAGACCCCGGTGGATCTCTCCATCGTGATCGTGAGCTGGAATACCGCCGCGTTGCTGGAACGGTGTCTGGCCTCCCTGGCCCAGGAGTTCCAGCGGCTTCCCCACCTGAGCGCCCAGGTCATCGTGGTGGACAACGGCTCGTCGGATGGGACCCCGGAGCGGATCCGGGCCCGGTATCCCTGGGTGGAGATGCGGGTGAACGCGACCAACATGGGCTTCGCGGCCGCGAACAACCGGGGGCTCCGGGACAGCCAAGGGCGGTACATCCTGCTGCTGAACCCAGACACCGAGGTCCTCCCTGGGGCCCTGGCCACGCTGATGGCCTACATGGACGACCATCCAGAGGCGGGGCTCGTGGGGCCCCGGCTGCTGAACCCGGACGGCACCCTCCAGGTGTCGTGCTATCCAAGCCCCACCCTCTCCCGGGAGCTGTGGCGCCTGCTCCATCTGGACCGTTGGCGCCCCTACGGCACCTACCGCATGGAGGCCTGGTCCCCAGAGGTCCCTCGACCGGTAGAGGTCATCAAGGGCGCGTGCATGTTGGTGCGCCGGGACGTGTTGGAGCAGGTGGGGCCTCTCGACGAGGACTACTTCATGTACACGGAGGAGGTGGACTGGTGCTACCGGATCCGTCGAGCAGGATGGACCGTGGTATGGGAGCCCCGAGCTCGGGTCCTCCACTATGGCGGACAGAGCACCCAACAGATCCCCGAGGAGATGTTCCTCCACCTCTACCGGAGCAAGGTCCAGTACTTCCGCAAGCACCATGGACGGTGGGGCTGCCGAGCGTACAAGGCCGTTCTGCTCCTGGCCTCTGGGCTGCGGATCGTCGGACTCCCCCTGGCCCGGCTGGGGGGCGTTGCCCCGGGCCCCGAATCCCGACGCCTGGCCCGGAACTACCTGGCGCTCGTCCGGACGTTGCCGGCTCTCTAGCCCATGCGCATTCTCTTTCTCGCACAGGTGCTCCCGTACCCCCTGGATGCCGGGCCCAAGACCCGGGCCTACTACGTGTTGCGCTATCTGGCCCAGCACCACCGCGTCACCCTGTTGGCCTTCACCCGGCCCACCGATCCGCCGGCGGCCATGGCCCATCTGGCCCGCTTCTGCGAGGAGGTACAGGGGGTCCCCATGCGTCGCTCCACCCTGCGCAATGTCCGGGACCTGGCCCGCAGCCTGCTGGGCCGTTGGCCCTTCATGGTCCGCCGAGACTGGATCCCCGAGATGGTCCGACAGGTGGACCGCCAGGTCCAGAGCGGTGAGTACGACGCTGTCCACGCGGACCAACTGTGGATGGCCCCCTATGCTCTTCGGGGCCAGGCCATCTCCCAACGGATCCACGGGAAATCCCTGCGGACGGTCCTGGACCAACACAACGCGGTCTTCCAGATCCCCATGCGCCTGGCCCACCATCAGCCCAACCCCCTGCTGCGGGGACTGCTCCATCTGGAGGCGACGAAGCTGCAACGGTTCGAGCGCCAGGTCTGCGGCCAGTTCGACCGGGTGGTATGGGTCACCCGAGAGGATCGGGACGCACTGGTGGAGCGGACCGGATATCCCGGCAGCGGGGATCCGGTCATCCCCATCTGTGTGGAGCCCGAGGAGGGGGCGTTGCGCGACCATGTGGAACGCCCCTTTCGCGTGACGTTCCTGGGCGGGATGCACTGGCCCCCGAACGCAGAGGGCATCCAATGGTTTGCCGACAGGGTCTGGCCTGAACTGCACCAGGCCTTCCCCCAGGTCCGTCTGACCGTGATCGGCAAGGAGCCTCCGGCCAGGTTGCGGGCCCAGGCCCAGGATCCAGAGCGGAGGATCGAGGTGCTGGGCTACGTGGAGGATCCCACCCCCTACCTGGCCGAGACCGCGGTCTTCATCGTCCCCCTCCACGCGGGAGGGGGGATGCGGGTGAAGATCCTGGACGCCTGGCGCTGGAAACTGCCCGTGGTCTCCACCTCCATCGGAGCCGAGGGGATCGACGTCCGCCCCGGGGAGAACATCCTCCTGGGCGACTCCCCCCAGGCGTTCAGCCGACATGTCCGGGCCCTGCTCGCGGACCCCGGCCGGGCCCGGGCCATGGTGGAGGAGGCCCATGCGACCCTGCGCCGGGCCTACCACTGGCGTCGTCGCTATCGGGCGTGGGACATCGTGTACTCTTGACCAGAGCCCGGCTCTGGACGTGAGCGGAGGAACGAACCGGCATATGGCGCGCGCATCCTCGCTTCGTGTTCTCGCATCGCGGCGGGATCTGGGGAGCCCCCGGGCCCTGCTGTTCGGCCTTCTCGGGCTCTCCGTCCTCGTCCGGATCGGAGCGGCCATCTACCTGGGCGATCGAGTGGTGCCCCTGCCCGGGACCGCGGATCAGGTCTCGTACCACAACCTGGCGGTCCGGGTCCTGCAGGGCTATGGGTTCAGCTTCCCAGAGCCCTGGTGGCCCATGACCGCGGCCAACGCGCCCACCGCCCACTGGAGCTACCTCTACACCCTCTACCTGACCGGCGTGTACGCGCTCTTCGGCGTCCATCCGGTGGCGGCCCGGCTCATCCAGGCCGTGGCCGTGGGGATCCTCCAGCCCCTGCTCACCTACGGGCTGGCCCAGGAGGTCTTCCGAGATCTGAAGGACCCTCGGCTTCCGGGGGAGGGGAGGGGTCCCCTCCGCACCTGGATCGGCCTGATCGCGGCCGGGCTGTGCGCGCTCTACGCCTATTTCATCTACTATGCCGGATCCCTGATGACCGAGCCCTTTTACATCACCGGGATCCTGGCCATCCTCTACCTCTCCATCCGCCATGTACACCTGCTGCAGGAGCAACCCCAGGAGGCCATGCGGGTCCGCTGGCGCTTTGCCGTCCTCCTGGGGATCCTGCTGGCCGTGGTGGTGTTGCTGCGCCAGCTCTTCCTGGTCTTCGTTCCCTTCCTGTTCCTGTGGCTGCTGTGGCATGCCCGGCGGCAAGGTCAGTGGCGCTCCATGGCCCTTCACCTGGCGTTGGCCGGGGGGATCCTGGCGGGTGCCATCGCGCCCTTCACCCTCTACAACTACCTGCGGTTCCAGCGCTTTGTCCTCCTCAACACCAACGCAGGCTACGCGTTCTACCTGGCCAACCATCCCATCTACGGCACGCGCTTCATCGACATCCTGCCCCGAGACGTGGCCACCTACACGGAGCTGATCCCCCAGGAGCTTCGCCACCTGGACGAGGCCGCCCTGGATCGGGCCCTGCTCCGCCGGGCCGTGGAGATCATCCTCCAGGATCCGGTCCGGTACATGCTCCTCAGCCTGAGCCGGATACCCAGCTACTTCCGCTTCTGGCCCTCGGCCAGCTCCAGCCTCATCAGCAACATCGCCCGGGTAGGCTCCTTCGGCATCCTCTTTCCCTTCATGCTGTTCGGACTGGTCCGTTCTCTGCGCCACCGCCCCGGGCCGGCCCTCTGGCTGCTGTACATCTTCAGCCTGGTCTACGTGGGCATCCACCTCCTCTCGTGGACCCTGCCCCGCTATCGGCTGCCGGTGGATGCCGTGTGGCTTCTCTTCGCGGCCTACGGGCTCCTGTACCTCTTCCACACCTTCTATGCTCCACGTGGCGGAGGTCCGGTGGACCGGGACCGCGGCCCTTCCCCGTCGGAGAGGCGTTCGTGAGGATCCTCTACGTCGTCCCCAACCCGCCCTCTCTGGTGCGGGTGCGCCCCTTCAACCTGATCCGCGCGCTGGCGGCCCGGGGCCATGCGATCACCGTGGCCTGCCCCTGGCGAGGCGCCGCGGAGTGGGAGGATGTGGTCCGCCTGCGAGAGGCCGGCTTCCAGGTCCTCACCGCGCCCTTGACCGCCGCCCGCATCGCCCGCAACTGCGTGCACGCGGCGGTCCACGGGCTTCCCCTGCAGGCCGCCTACGGAGAGGTCCCTGCACTGCACAGGCAACTGGAGGCCCACCTGGCTCGCCCGCCCGGGTACCACGTGGTCCATGTGGAACACCTGCGGGGAGCCCGGTATGGCCTCCACATCCAGGGGTTCCTGGCCCGGCACGGGCAACGGACCGAGGTGCCCCTGATCTGGGACAGCGTGGACTGCATCAGCCACCTGTTCGCCCAGGCAGCCCAGCAGAGCCAGAGCCGCAAGGGCCGCTGGATGGCCCGGATCGAGCTGCCCCGGACCCGTCGCTACGAGCGCTATCTCCTGCGACGGTTCCACCACGTGCTGGTCACGTCGCCCGTGGATCGGGAGGCGTTTCGTGCCCTCTCGGGGGCCCCCGGGGGCCATGCCCTCGCGGACCGGATCACCGTCCTGCCCAACGGGGTGGACCTGGCCTACTTCCACTGCGTGGACCGGGGCCGAGATGCGGCCACGGTGCTCTTCACGGGCAAGATGAGCTACCACGCCAATGTCACCGCGGCCCTGTACCTGATCCAGGAGATCATGCCCCGGGTATGGCAGGCCCTTCCCCAGGCCCAGGTGCTCATCGTGGGCAAAGATCCCCCGGATCGGCTCCAGGCCCTGGCCCGGGCCCACCCGCAGGTGGAAGTGGTGGGCACGGTTCCGGACATGCGTCCCTATCTCCACCGGGCCACCGTGGCCGCCGCGCCGGTGGTCTACGGGGCCGGGATCCAGAACAAGGTGCTGGAGGCACTGGCCTGTGGCCTCCCGGTGGTCACCAGCGAGACAGCCGCCCGGGCCCTGAAGGCCACCTGGGGAAAGGAACTCCTGGTGGCGTCCCATGCGGCCGTCTTTGCCGAGAAGCTGGTCCAGGTCCTGCGCTCCCGGGAACTCCAGGACCAGCTTCGACGCGCGGGCCGGGCATACGTGGAGCGACACCACAGCTGGCAGGCCATCGCCCACACGCTGGAAGGGGTGTACGAGCGGGCCCGTTCCCACCCCCCGGCCCCGCCCGAGGGGCCCCCTCCTGTTCAGGACCCTTTCCGGATGGACCTCACGCCACCCACCGCCTGAGACCTGAGATGCCCTCTCCGTCCCCCCTGGCCCCTTCCAGGCCGCCTCGGAACCTGATGAACACGGAACATCCTGTAAGGATTGCTCCCGAAGGAGGTCAAATCGTAAGCCGATTATCATCAGAAACGCTTGAAAAGCCCAGAGCCATCCACTATGCTGGTAGGCGAGCCGCCTGGCTTCCTTCCCAAATGGCATCCGGAAACAGTCGGTAGGTGGAGGCACCTATGACCCATCCCCCGATGGATGCGGCCGTGGCAGGCTATGTTCGGCCACAGGTCTCGCGTGTCAAACTGGACAAAGCTACCCAGCGCCGGATCTACGTGGCTGTGCTCCTCATCAGCGATTCCCTGATGATCCTGGGGGCGTTCAGCCTGGCCTACCGGATCCGCTTCCTGTGGTTCCAGGAGTGGTTCGACCCCGGAGCCTTTCTCGATCCCGCCCGATACGGCGGCATCACCCTGGTGTTGATCGGGGTCTACCTGGGCATCTTCGCCCTCTTCCGCCTCTACCACTGGCAGACCCTGTTGGGCGGGGTGGAGGAGTACGCCCGGGCCGCGAACGCCTGCACGGTGGGGGCTGTGGGCGTCATGGTCTTCAGTTTCCTGGTGCCGGAGTTCGTCATCGCCCGGGGCTGGCTGGTGTTGGCCTGGGCCCTCTCCATCCTGGCCACGGTGAGCGCCCGGGCCCTGCTGCGCCATCTGGTCTACTACCTGCGCAGCAAGGGCTATTTCGTGGTCCCGGCCCTGGTGCTGGGGACCAACGACGAGGCCATCAGCCTGGCGGAGAGCCTGAGCAGCTACCGGCACTCGGGGCTGGACATCCTGGGCTTCGTGGACAACGGCGAGAAGCCCATCGGCCATCCCGTGTCCGGGCGCCTGTCCGTGGTAGGGCGGATCGACCAGATCGAGGCCCTGATCGATGCCTACAGTGTGGAGGAGCTGGTGATCGCCTCCTCCGCGCTCTCCGCGGAGGAGATCCTGGAGATCTTCCGGCGATATGGGCTCCAGGGGGATGTGGCCGTGCGGCTCTCCTCGGGCCTGTTCGACGTGCTCAACACGAACCTCCACGTGAAGGAGCTGGGCCTGGTTCCCCTGATCACGGTGAACAAGGTCCGTCTGTCTCCCCTGGAGGCCTTCGTGAAGGGCGTCCTGGATCGGGCAGGGGCCCTGGTGGGGCTCCTGCTCCTCTCGCCCTTCCTGGTGGCCATCGCGGCAGCCATCAAGGCCACATCGCCCGGCCCCATCCTGTACCGGCGGCGGGTGGTGGGGCAGGGGGGCAAGCTCTTCGATGCCCTCAAGTTCCGGACCATGTACACCAACGGGGATCAGCTCCTGACCCCGGAGCAGTGGGAGATCCTGCGCCGGGAGCACAAGCTCAAGGACGACCCTCGGGTGACGCCGGTGGGCCGCTTCCTCCGCAAGTACAGCCTGGACGAGCTGCCCCAGCTGTGGAACGTGCTCAAGGGGGAGATGAGCCTGATCGGGCCGCGGATGATCACCCTGGAGGAGCAGAAGAAATACGGGAAGTGGGATGCCAACCTGATGACCGTGAAGCCCGGAATGAGCGGCCTCTGGCAGGTGAGCGGCCGCTCCGACCTGGACTACTCGGAGCGGATCCGGCTGGACATGCAGTACATCCGCAACTACAGCATCTGGCTCGACCTCCAGCTCATCATCCGTACCATCTTCGTGGTGCTCACAGGCCGAGGCGCCTATTGAGCCTCTGCTGAGCCATGATCATCACCCGGACACCGCTGCGCATCAGCTTTGTCGGCGGGGGCACCGATCTCCCGGCCTTCTACCGCCAGGAGCCCGGCGCAGTGATCTCCACGGCCATCGACAAGTACATCTACATCACGGTGAACCCGAAGTTCGACGCCAAGATCCGGGCGAGCTACTCCGTGACCGAGATCGTGGACTCGGTGGACGAGCTGCAGCACGAGCTGATCCGGGAGGCCCTGCGGCTGGTGGGCATCGACGGCGGCATCGAGATCACCTCCATCTCCGACATCCCCTCCCAGGGAACCGGCCTGGGCTCCTCCAGCACCTACACCGTGGGGCTGCTCAACGCCCTCTACGCGTACAAGGGCCAGCTGGTCAGCGCGGAGCGGCTGGCCCGGGAGGCCTGCCAGATCGAGATCGAGATCTGTGGCAAGCCCATCGGCAAGCAGGACCAGTACATCGCGGCCTACGGCGGCTTCCAGCTCTTCGAGTTCCTGCCCGACGAGACCGTCACCGTGACCCCCCTCCTGCTGAACCGGGCAGAACGCCGATGGCTCGAGAGCCACCTCCTGCTCCTCTACACCGGCCTGACCCGCTCCGCGGACACCATCCTGGGGCGTCAGGCGGCCAACACCACCCACGACAACGCGACCCAGAAGCGGTTGCGGCGCATGCGGCGGATGGTCTCCGAGCTCCACCAGGCCATCCTGGCCAAGGAGTGGGACGCCATCGGCCACCAGTTGCACCGGGGATGGGAGGAGAAGCGCCAACTGGCCCAGGGCATCAGCAACTCCCGGATCGACGCTTGGTACACCCGGGCCCGGGAGCACGGCGCCATCGGCGGCAAGATCCTGGGAGCCGGCGGCGGAGGCTTCCTCCTCCTGTACGCGCCGCCCGAGTGCCACCCTGAGATCGTCCGGGCCCTGCCGGAACTGCGCCCGGTCCCCTTCCGGCTCGAGCAGCAGGGCAGCCGGATCATCTACGTGGAGGACTGATGACCATGCACTTCTCCCCAGAAGCACATGCCTTTGCCGTCCGATATCTGGACGAGCTCCGGACCTGCCTGGACGAGCTGCCCATGGACCGGATCGCCCAGGTGGCAGACCGGATCCTGGAGGCCTACCGCAAGGGCCAGTTGGTGGTCCTGATGGGCAACGGCGGCAGCGCGGCCACGGCCTCCCACATGGCCTGCGACCTGAGCAAGACCATCCTGGGCAACACGCCCGGACGCACCCGTTTCCGGGTCATGTCCCTGACGGACAACGTCCCCGGGCTCACCGCCTGGGCGAACGATGTGGGCTACGAGGCCGTCTTCGCAGAGCCCCTGCAGGCCTGGCTCCAGCCGGAGGACGTGGTCATCGCCATCAGCGGCAGCGGCAACTCCCCCAACATCCTGGAAGGAATCCGGGTGGCCCGGTCCCTGGGGGCCTACACCATCGGTCTGCTGGGCTTCGAGGGCGGAGAGGCCCGCCTCCTGGTCGACCTGCCGGTGGTGGTGCCCCGCTCGAACTACGGCATCGTGGAGGACCTGCACATGGTGTTCGGCCACCTGATCACCGCGTACCTCCGGGAAACCCTTCAACAGCAGGAGACTCTTCAGGCCTCCCATGGCGAGCTGGAAAGCGCTTATCCTGGCCGCTGGTGAGGGCACCCGGCTGCGCCCCCTCACCCTGGACCGCCCCAAGCCCATGGTCCCGGTCCACGGCAAACCGGTCATCGGCCATATCGTCGAATGGCTCCGAGACCACGACGTCCGCGAGATCGCGGTGAACCTCCACTATCGCCCGGAACGTCTCGTGGCCTACCTGGGCGATGGCCGCGCGCACGGCGTCCGGATCCGCTACTCCCACGAGGACCCGGTGCTCGGGACGGCCGGCGCGGTCCGACACCTGGCGGACTTCTGGGGCGAGGATCCCTTCCTGGTGGTCTACGGCGATGTGCTCACCGATCTGGACCTGACCGCCCTCCAGGCCGCGCACGCCCATCACCGGGAGACCGATCCCCGGACCGCAGCGACCCTGGCCCTCTACCGGGTGGACAACCCCACCGAGGTGGGCCTGGTGGAGCTGGACCCCCGAGGACGGATTCGCCGCTTCGTGGAGAAGCCCCAGCCCCACCAGGTGTTCACCGACCTGGCCAACGCGGGCGTCCTGGTGATGGAACCCACGGTCCTCTCCCAGATCCCGCCCGGCCGCTTCTACGATTTTGGACTGCACCTCTTCCCAGAACTGCTGCGGCAGGAGATCCCCCTCTACGGCTGGGTGGTGCCCCCGGGCACTCGGGTGCTGGACATCGGCACGCCGGACCGCTATGCCCTGGCCCAGCGGATCTGGCCCACACCTCACCCGGAGCCGCCCCTCCCATGAGCACGCCGGCTGTCTTCCTGGACCGGGATGGCGTCATCAACGTGAACCGCAGCGACTACGTGAAGTGTTGGGAGGAGTTCACCTTCCTGCCGGGCGCGTTGGAGGCCCTGAGGCGGCTGGCCCAGCTCCCCTGGCCCATCCTGGTGGTGACCAACCAGTCGGCCATCGGTCGAGGCATCGTCTCGCCCCAGACGGTGGCCGAGATCCACGAACGGATGCGGGCAGCCATCCAGGAGCGGGGAGGCCGGATCGACGGCGTCTACGTGTGCCCCCACCACCCGGACCAGGGGTGTTCCTGTCGCAAGCCCGCACCCGGACTGCTCTACCAGGCCCAGGCCGCCTTCCAGATCGATCTCTCCCGAAGCTGGCTGCTGGGCGACAGCGCCTCCGACCTCCTGGCCGCCCAGCGTGTGGGCTGCCGCCCCTTCCTGGCCCTCACCGGCCGCGGACAGGAGCAACGACCGGTGGCCCAGGCCTGTGTCCCCGAGTTCACGGTGGTACCGGACCTGGCGGCCTTCGTGGATCGATTGCTGGCCGAGCAGGCCGGCACCCTTGCCTCCTCTTCCCCCTGATCCCCCAGCCCTCTTCCGCCTCCTTGCCCCACCCGGACCGCTCCGCGCCGGGGCCCGAGAGAGCCAGGGGCCTCTCCTCCATCGAAGCTCCGTCCTCCATCGGAGTTGTCAACGGATTGTCAACATAGGGGTTCCGGATCTGTGCTATGCTAGGGGGCACAAGACCGGGCACTTCCCACAGTTGACAGAGCCCATTTTCGGCTGCTATATCCATCTACAGCCGTTCACGAATTCGTAGCGGAATCGGCATCCTCAAATGTTAAATGCCGATTCCAGAGGGGCGATGCCGCCTCGGAGGATGCTCACGCCTCCATTTGGCTAAAAACCGTGAATTACTTAAAAATCGTGAATTACTGATGTGCTCAGAGACCATGCATGCAACGAAGAAGGGCCCCGTTCCCTTGCCCGGGGCTCCATGACAGCATCCATTCGCCTGGAGCGACACACGAGGTCCAGAGCCCGATCGTCATGCCATTCCTGCGTTCGTCTTCCCCCGACCGAGAACCTGTCCGTGTCCTGGGCCTGGTTGGCCTGTTCGTCTCGCTTCTCCTCTTGATGGGCTTGATGGGCGCATGTCAGGCAAGTTCTCCCCCGCAGGAAGAAGCCCAGGCGATACCCCCATCGCCCCCATCGGAGACCCTGCCGGCTCCACAGGAGGCCGCGGGTGGCGCCCTCTCCGGAGATGTCCGGAGCTCGCCCGGGGCCATCGCCCCGAACCCAGGCACGTCCACGGCGTCCCCGACCGTCCCGCCGACGTGGACGCCCACGCCCCCAGGGCCCCCAAAGGCGGCCCGGATCTCGGTGGCCGCGGCGGTCCGGCCCCAGCGCATCCCCACCCTCTCCGTGGAGGGCCGACGGGTGGTCCTGCGTCCTCAGCCCGTGGATGTGGGGTGGTGGAGCAGCGACGAGGCACGGGGCCGCATCGGCGATTCGTTCCTCTACGCGGGGTATGCCGACGGCCGGGTCCTGATCTCCGCGTTCCGTTTCGACCTGAGCGAGGTCCCTCGGGCCGCGTTCGTGCGTGCCGCGCGGCTGACCCTGCACGGCCTTCGGGACAACCGCCTGGACCGGGACGTCCCCGCCACGTGGACGGTCCAGTTCATCGATCCAGACGCCATCGACCGGTTTGTCCAGGCCACCTTCCAGGAGATCTTCAACGCGCCCGCGGACATCACCCTCCTGCCGTCCCTGGCCCCCCAGGATCTCGGCGAGGGCACGGTCAACACCTGGGAGCTGGGCCCCTCGGATCGGGTCTACCTGAGCTTCGCCCTGGCGGCCGGCAAGGAGGCGTACATCCTGCGGATCCTGGGGCCCACAGGCGGCGCGGAGACCCTGTTCGCCTGGGACAGCGGCATCGGTCCCCTGAGCCAGGGAGATGGCCCGGTGCTGGAGCTGATCCTGGGAGAGGCGCCGGAGACACCGCCCAGCAGCCCCACCCCCACGCCCATCGTGGCCACCGCCACGCCCACCCCGGCGAACATCCTGACCCGGGCGGCCCAGGCCGCCACGGCCACCGCGGTGGCCCTGACCACCGGCACCTACACCCCGGTGCCCCCGAACGTGGTGACCCCCACCCCCATCGCAGAGAACGTCGCCACGGTCCAGGCCATTGCCGCCCTGCAGGGGCTGCCGCCGGTGGTGGTCCACACGCCCACACCGGCCAATGGGGCCACCGCGACCGCCCAGGCCCTCTACGCGACCGCGGTGGCCCTGACCACCGGCACCTACACCCCGGTGCCCACCGATGCGGTGACCCCTTTCGTCATCACGCCCACACCCGTGCCCGAGAACGTGCTCACGGCCGTGGCCCAGCGGGCCCAGGGAGATCCCCTGCCCAAGACGCCCCTGCCCTACAACGCGGTCATCGCCACCCCCACACCCACCCCCTATGTGGTGACGGCCACCCCCACCCCGGAGAACCGGGCCACGGCCCAGTACCTGGCGGCCTATGCCACGGCCGTGGCAGCCACCACCGGCACCTTCACCCCCACCCCCCCGAACATGGTGGTGGTCACGCCCACGCCGCCACCCCAGCCCTTGGCACAGGCCGGGGTGCCCCTGATCCAGTATCTGGACGAACTGCCGCCCACCCCCACCCCGACACCGGTGCCGCCCACGCCCTCGGTCCTGCCCGCCTATTTCGTGGGCAAGATCCTGTTCCTCAGCGACCGAGAGGGCCGGGAAGGCCTCTTCCTGCTGGAGCCCGACACCGGCCGCCTGGCCCGGGTCAACGCCCGGTGGCCCTACGATCTGGCCAGACAACGGGAGACCCGTTCGCCGGACGGGCGGCTGTCCGTGGTGGTGCGGAACGATCACCGGGGCATCCCCGAGATCTACATCTACGATCCGGAGTACAACGCCTATCGACTCCTCACCAAGACCACCGGCATGAGCTACGATCCGGCCTGGTCGCCCACGGGCGAGTGGATCGCCTTCGTCTCCCAGGAGACGGGCAACGACGAGATCTTCATCATCCGCCCAGACGGCAGCGAGATGCGCCAGCTCACCCGCAACTCCTGGGAATGGGACAAGCACCCCTCCTGGTCTCCGGACGGGCGCCAGATCGTGTTCTGGTCGAACCGGGAGACCGGCCGGCCCCAGCTGTGGATCATGGAGGTGGATGGGAGCAACCAACGTCGTCTCCTGGACTCGCCCTACCAGGACCGGAACCCGGTATGGGCCAAGTGATGGTGGCCCCCAGGCGGGTCCCTCTTGAGATCGCAGATCTCCGCCGCCCGGCGGTCGATCTCCGTAGAATATGGACGGGAACACCGTGGAACTTCGGGATCTGATCAAGCCGTTACGTCGCTGGTGGTGGCTGCTGCTGCTCTCCACCCTCCTGGCCACCGTGTCCAGCTTCTTCTACGTCCGGCAGCAGCCTCCGGTCTACCGGGCAACCACCACCCTGATGGTGGGCAACGAGCTCTGGAAACCCAACCCCCAGGGCGGAGAGCTCTACCTGGCCGAGCAACTGGCCCGCCGCTACGCGGACATGGCCATGCGCCGCCCCATCCAAGAGGCCACCATGCGGGCGTTGGAGACCGGCCAGCTCCCGAACTACCGGGCCCGGGTGGTGCCCAACACCCAACTCCTGGAGATCACGGTGGTGGATCCCAATCCGGAACGGGCCCAGCTCTTCGCGAACGAACTGGCCCGCCAGCTCATCGCCCTGAACCCCAACACCTCCGCGGACGATGCGGAGCGGGCCGCGTTCGTGGAGGAACAGCTCGACCAGCTCCAGAGGGCTATCCGGGAGACCCAGGCCCAGATCGAGCAGAAGCAGGCCGAGCTCTCGGAGGTCTACAGCGCCCGGGAGATCGCCAGGCTGGACGAGGAGATCCAGACTCTACAACGCCACCTGAACAACCTCCGGGGCCTGTACGCGGATCTCTACGCCAACACCACCGAGGGGGCGGTCAACACCCTGTCCGTGCTGGAGCCGGCCCCCCTGCCGACCCGGCCCATCCAGGAATTCGGATGGTCCATGGTGCTGCTGGCAGGGGCCGTGGGGCTCATGCTGGCCGCGGGGGCGGCCTACGGGATGGAGTACCTCAACGACACCATCGCGGAGCCCGACCAGGTGGAGCGCTTCCTCAACCTCCCCCTGCTCGGCTCCGTGCCCAAGCTGCGGAAGCTCTCCATCGAGAAACTCCTGGCTGCGGACAACTCGGATTACGCCTTCTTCGACGAGGCCTACTGGCGGGTCTGCACCAACCTGCTGCACCGCTTCCGCAAACACGGCATCGTCTCGGTCCTGGTGACCAGCACGGTGCCGAACGAGGGGAAGACCCTTACCTCCATCCAGTTGGCCCTCATGTTGGCCAACACGGGTCGACGGGTGGTCCTGGTGGACACCGATCTGCGCAATCCCCAGCTCCACGAGCTCCTGGGCCTCTCCAACGAGGTAGGCGTCGCGGACTTCCTGGCCGATCCCCGGGTGCAGGTGGAGGACCTGCTGCAGAAGTTCGGGAGTTCCGAGCTGTACGTCATGACCGCCGGCGAGATCGACGCCAGCCATATCCCCACCCTCCTGGAATCGCACCACATTCCCACCCTGCTCTCCTCTCTGCGGGCCCTGGGCGTCGAGACCGTGCTCATGGACTCCGCGCCGGTGGGGGTGGTGTCGGACACGGTGGGTCTGGCGATGTTCGTGGACGCGGTGGTCTACGTGGTTGAGGCCGGGGTGACCCGCCGTCAGGAGATCCGCCGGGCCCTTCGCCAGCTCCAGAACATGGATGCCTTTGTCCTGGGGACCGTGTTGAACAAGGTGCCCCGAGTTGATTCGCAGCTGATCTACGGTTACTACTATCGACGGCTCCTGCCCTCTCAGGCCCGACGCCCCTTGCTAAAGGAGGATGTCCCCATGGATTAGCGCGGCATCGGTCTCCGCCCGGGCCCACGCCCTCCGGTCTTGTCTCGGCCAGATATGCGCCCATCGTGTGCCGAGGTCATCGGTTCGCATCGCTCGCTCGACACAGGGTTGTCCCATGGGTTCTGCTTCCGTTCCTGGCACCAATCGCCCCTGGCACTCCACCGCCCATCATCGTTCCCTGGATCCCCGGACGGAGAGCCCTGCCCGCCGTCTGGCTCTCTTCGTCCACGCCCGGGGTTACACCCTCCTCTGGCTCCAGCATGCCCTGGAGCAGAGCGGGTACCGGATCGTCACCCTGCCCCCCAGCAAGATCGGCACCAAGGGGGTCCGACAGTTCCAGCGGCGAGGGCTTCAGCTCCTGGTGATCGTGGACACGGACAGCGAGGCCCTGCGCCGGCAGCGCCTCTGTCGACGCATCCGCCAGCAGACCCTGGCGCCGATCGTGCTCTTCGTGGACAACGGCCATCCCAACGACATCGTCGTCGGCATCGAACAGGGGGCAGACCTGGTCCTCTGTACCCCCATCGACATCCGCGAGGCGTTGGCCCGGATCCAGGTCCTCATCCGCCGGGCCTACAACGCGGATAGCCCTCCTGGGCTGGTGAACATGTTCCAGTATTCGAAGGAGCCCCATCTGTCTCGGGGGAACATGGAGCTGGACACGGTGGAGCACATGGCCCTCGTCGACGGCCGCCGGGTCCACCTGACCGCCCTGGAAAGCCGCCTGCTCCGCTACTTCATGGAACATCCCAACCAGATCCTCTCCAAGCAAGATCTTCTGCGCAACGTCTGGAACACCGAGGATCCCAACCGCTCGAACCTGGCAGAGGTGGCCATCCGGCGCCTGCGCGCGAAGATCGAGGAGGATCCCTCGAGACCCAAACGCCTGATCACCATCCACCGGGTGGGATACATGCTGAACGTCCACGTGTGAGCCGGCTCGCCCCTCGGGCCCCTCCGCGCGACGCCGTTCCGCGCTCCTCCGGCCCTCCCTCCGCGGACAACAGGCTGCCCGTCCCCCTCTGGACGGAACTCCTGTCCCCTCCTCCCCGTTGGGCCCACATCCCACCCGCCGTTCAGCCGGGCTCGATGCCGGCCCCGAACGGCGGGACGAGGATTGGAACCCCAGGCCCGTCGACATCTCCCAGCCCTCCGGGTACAATGGTCCCGGAAACCGTGTGCGCTTTACTGGATCTCCAGAGTTCGAGAACCTCGACGGAGCAGAACCCCATGCCCCCGATCCCGTGGCGTCCAGCGATCTTCGGCCTGGCCTTTGTGCTCGGGCTCGCCCTGATCCAGATCTGGGGCGGCCCAGCGACCCGAGCCGAGCTCTCCCTCCAGACCATTCCGCCCACCCCCTCCCCCACGCCCGAGCTCCCGGATTTTGGCCTGGCCTTCGTGAACTCTGCGGAGCAGCCCAGCCGGCCCAGCCGGATCCAGAGAGCTGTGGACCTGGGGGCCCAGATGGACCGATTCCCCCTCTACTGGGACCGGATCGAACAGGCCCCAGGGGTGTTCGACTGGTCCCGCCAGGATGCGGCCATCCGGGCCGACGAGGCCCAAGGGCTCCAGGTGTTGGGGTTGCTCCTGGGGACCCCTGCGAGCTATTGGCCAGGCCGGACGACCTACCGGCCCACGCCTCGGGTAGGAGGCTCCTGGCTCTGGGCCCGGTCCCAAGGCCGCAGAGCCCAGGGCTGCGTGCTGGGCCAGGGGCCGCCCCCGCCCCAGGGGCTCTACAATCCGGTGTTCGACGACGGCAGCGATCTCCCGGGCCCGGACAAATCCATCCACCCGTCCAATCCCTGGGCCCGCTTCGTCTACCAGGCCGTGTCCCGCTATCGCCCCGGAGGGGTGGCCGGCACCCGGGTACGGTTCTGGGAGATCTGGAACGAGCCGGACCTGTGCGCGTTCTGGTCCGGCACGCCCCAGGACTACGCGCGGCTCCTCAAGGTGGCCTACCTGGCAGCCCGGCACGCGGATCCCCAGGCATACATCATCTGGGGCGGGCTGGCGCACTTCGAAAATGGTCAGTGGCTGTACGACATGCTGGAGGCCCTCTTCGCGGATCCCATGGCCCAGGAGTTCGACGGCTTCTTCGACGCCGCGGGCAGTCACCATTACTCCCTCTCCTACCTGGGATACCAGTACACGGCCAAGATCCGCGGGGCCCTGGCTCGCTACGGTGTCGACGACAAGCCCATCTGGATCACCGAAAGCGGGGTGCCGGTCTGTGACGACTACCCCGGCCCACCGTGTCCCAGCCCCTGGCGGGCCACCCCAGAGGAACAGGCCGCGTACATCTGGCAGAACATCGCCTACACCCGGCTGGCCGGCGGGGGGCCCATCCTCCACTTCATGCTCCACGACGACTGTGGCAACGTGATCGCGGCCAATTCGCCCGACGGCTTCGGCCTCTTCAAGAACGAGAGCGACTCCTTCTGTTCCCCCTCCCAGGCCGAGCCCCGGCCGGCGGCCACCGCGTACCGGCTGGCGATCCAGTACCTGAGCCGCGTGGAGCTCCTGTGGGGCGACATCGCGGCAGGTGCCCGTCGGGTGGCCTTCTTCCACCCGGAAAGCCGGGAACGCCGTCTGCTCGCCTGGTCTGTGCGGACCGAAGCGGTCCAGGCCCGTGTCCCGGCCGCGGGCACCCAGGCCACCGCGGTCTACCCGGATGGCCGGGAGGAGACCTTGACCCCTGTGGATGGGCTGTATGTGCTGGAACTGCCCGGGGCCACCAACCGCAACTGGCCCAACGACCAGGGCGGATACGACGTGGGGATCTGGGGAGAGCCGGTGATGCTCATCGAGGAGGACACCCTGCCGCCGACGGCCTCCATGGAGCCCCTGCCCACCTACAGCCCCCCCACCATCCCGGTCCGATGGCAGGTGGTGGACTGGGGCTCCGGTGTCCTGAGCGCCACCCTGTGGGTCCAGGTGGACGAAGAGCCCTGGCGCGCCTGGCAGGTGGACATTCCAGAGGAGGGCACACGGCTCTACTCCGGCGAACCCGGACGTCGGTACCGCTTCGCCGTGACGGCCGTGGATCGGCTCGGCCACCGCCTGGAGGAGATCGCCCCGCTGGCGTGGACCCAGGTCCCGGTGGACAGCCGGGTCACGGGACGGGTGGTGGATCCGGCAGGTGGACCGGTGGCCGGGGCCACGGTCCAGGTGGGACCGGTGGCCGCGGAGACCGATGCCCAGGGCTTCTTCACCGCCACCGTGCCCACAGGGAACTGGGATGTGGCGGTGGAGGGCACCGTCCTCCACCGGGGACGGGCCTTTGCCGTCCGCGACGAGCTGCTGCTCCTCTACGCGGCGGAGGGCAACCGGGTGCAGAACGGGAGTTTCGAGCAGGGCTGGGAAGGGTGGCGCACCCAGGGCAGCTCGCCGGCCCGGATCGAGCGCCAGCCCAACACCCAGGACCACGCCCTCCGGCTGGCCACGGAATTCGTCCCCAATCCAGGGGTCCCCGGAGAGGATGGCAGCGATGGCGGCAACAGCACTGCCTTCCAGCAGCTCACCGTGCCCACGGTGGCCCCCTACCTGGCCTTCGCATACCGGGTCCAGAGCCAGGAGTCCGAGCCGGGCCACGACTTCTTCGAGGTCATCGTGGCCCGAGAGGGGTTTCCAGCCGACTACCTGATCCGGCAGTCCGAGTCCAGTCCATGGCGCTACCGCTTCCTGGACCTGGGCCCCTACGCGGGCCAGGAGATCACCCTGATCTTCAACGTCTACGAGACCTCCCCCCAGCGCCGTACCACGGCCTGGGTGGACATGGTCACGGTGAGTTCGGTGCCCTCCGCGGTCCGTTCCTGGCTCTACCTGCCCCTGGTCCAGCGCTGACCGACTCCCCGGGGACTACCCCAGGAGCCACTGGGCCAGCCCACCCACTGCCAGGGGCATGGCCACCCCCATGCCCCAACGGATCGCGGTGAAACGCCAGCCCATGAAGGGGAGCTCGAAGCCCACGCTGATCAGGCCCAACATGAGCCAACTGGTGATCATGGCCAGGATGGGACCCAGCCCCGCGCCGGCCCGGTACAGGGTGGCGATGAGGGGGAAGGCCACGTAGGGCCCGCCGGGCAGGATCCAGCCCACTGCCTCCGCGACCACCAGGCCTCGCCATCCACTGCCGGGTCCGATCCAGTCCTGCACCAGGGCCTGGGGTGCCAACACCTCCACGTAGCCCACGATGACGAACGCCACCACCATCAGCAGCAGAGTCCGGCGCAGGGTGTGGAGGCCCGCCCGGACGCCTTCCCGGAGGCTGTCGTCCCCTCGGCGCCGGGCCACCAGGCCCATTCCCAGGGCCAGGGCCCAGAGGAGCAGGGTGGCTGTGGTCATGGGCCCATGGCCTTTCGAATGGCCTGCACCCGGGCACCGAAGAGGAGCTCGGCCAGAAAGCCCATCAGTGGGGGAATCCACAGGGTGAGCATGAGCCGGAGAAGGGTCAACCGAGGCCCCAGAAGAGCGACCTCCAGGGGGATCCGCAGCCCGGAGTAGAGGTTCTTGGCCACCACGAAGGCCACCAACACCCCCAGGCTGGCCCCGCTGCGCAGCAGCACCGCGGCCACGGGATAGTACGCGTAGGGCCCCCCGGGGATCAGGGCGCCACCGATGCAGGCCAGCAGGATCCCACGCCATCCCGAGCCCGCGCCCAACCAGCGCTCCACCCAATGGGGGCTGACCAACACCTGCACGAACCCCGCCACCAGAAAGGCCGCGAGGAGCAGCGGAGCCACCCAGAGCAGGAGTGCCCCTCCGCGCTCCAGGCCCTCCTGCACCCGCTCCATGCCGCCCTGGCGCCAGGCCAGCCCGGCCAGGGCCAGGGCCACGCAGAGCAGGGCGAGGAGGGTGGCGTCCACCCGGTGGGATCGCGGCAGCATGGTCGATCTCCACTCATCTCCCCGCGATCAACAGGCCGGTTCCCTCCCAGGGGCCCAGGGTGATCCGGATCCGCCCCCCCTTGGCCACCGGGCCCATGGAGGTCTCCCGGAGCAGGTCCTGCACCGGGCCCGGCTCCGCGTGGGGGATGGGCACCGTCTCGTCCACCGGGGTCTGGCTGAAGTTCAGACAGGTGGCCTGGAGGGCACCGCTGGCCAGCCGGTGGACCAGGACCAGGAGGCCAGGGTGGCGAGCCGAAGGGACCGCCACCAGGGTTCCGGTGGCCAGGCCGTGGCCTTCCCGGACGGCCAACAGGTGACGCAGGCGGTGCAGGAAGGAGTCCGGCCGTTCGAGCTGCTCCGGGAGGGAGCCGTACAGGCTGGGGGCCCGGGGGATCCCCGCGGGCGAACGGTCGGCACCGGGGTTCCCATCCATGAGATCGTACGCGCCCCGGTGGATCCAGCGGGTGTCGCCGTCGGCCACGCGGTCGGCCACCGCCTCCTTCGGCAGGGGCAACGCGCCCACCAGATCCCAGCCGGAGAGCGCGAAGACACCCGGTTGGAACGCGTTGAACAGGGCCAACAACAGGTGGCCCCGTTGGATACACGCCACGGCCTCGGGCTCCAGGCGGGTCAGGTCGCGGATGCCCAGGGCCGCGGCCACCACACTGGCCGTGGTGCAGGCCACCCCATTGGTCGCGAAGGGCAGGTTGTAGGGCGCAGAGGGACCGCTCAGGCGGGCATACATCTCCTCCCGCACCTGGGCCCGCAGGGCCTGGCCGGTGAGCCTCCGCCCCCGGTACAGGAAGGGTTCGTCGCCGTGACGGTGCCAGAAGTGGACCAGTTCCAGGGTCAGCTCGTCGTGGTTCTGGAGCCCATGGATCAGGGAGACCGGCTCGATGCGGTAGCGCTGCAGCAGGTCGAACATCAGGCGCAGAAAGTCGGTGCGGCCGGTGACCAGGGCATGGTGGTATGCAGGGCGGGTGATGAAATCGTAGGAGAGATCCGGGCCGCCCTGCGCCATGGCCGCGATGTCGTCCAGGGCCAGGTTCAGCTCCTGGAAGGTGAACCCCCCCAGCTTGCGGACCAGGCCGGCCAGCAACTGGTTCACCGTGACGGAGAGGGGGTGGCCCTCGGACCAGACCCCTTCGGCCGTCCGCTCCACCCCCAGGAAGCCGTTGGCATCCAGGCGGAGGATGGTGGCCCCCAACACCTCCCGGGAGTGGATCGCGTCGCCGCTCACCAACCGCGCCGCGCCGAAGGAGGGGTCCAGCCAGTTCAGGGTCGGTTGGCCCTGCTTGAAGTAGTGGAGGTAGACCCAGCGGCGGACCACCCCATCCACGCCGCGGATCTCCGGGGTCGCGCTCCAGTTGGACTCCTTCACCCCGGGCTCGTGGAAGATCACCCGCTGGAGACGGCCGACGATGTGGCCCCGCTGGGCCAGGGCCTCCACGGTCGCAGGGGACAGGTTGACCGCGTCCTGGCCCGGGGGAACCGGCGGCAACAGATCCCAGTCCTCTGGAGGGATGGCCACCATGTGGTAGATCCCGGGATAGTCCTGGTACCCCAGCTCCGCCAGCCGAAAATCCGGGCCCTTGCCTGTATGGCCTGGGATGATGTCCCCGATGATGGTGCCGCCGTGGGCCGTGGCCCGGTGGACCAGAAGCCGATATTCCTGAAGGGTGCCGAACTGGGGATCGATGTCCAGGCCAATGCGGTCGAAGTGGCCATCCACCGAGGGGGTGAAGGCATCTCCGTGGACGGCACCGGCCCGTTTCATGGGGCCCGTGTGCATGCCCTGGATGCCGATGGTCGCGAAGGCCTGCCAGAGGGCCGGATCGCCCAGGGTGGCCAGCACGGATGCCCCCTCTGGACAGATGATGGAGGCTGGATAGGCCGTGAACCAGACCGAGGCCTGGGAGACCGCATCCCGGGGACGGGGCGCCGCGTAGGGATGGTGCCACTGACGAGCCTGGCCAGAGAGCCGGCGGGCCAGTTCCCGGGCCTGGGCCAGCATGGAGCGTTCCACCAGCCAGCGGAGGTGTTCCGCGGACGGTGCCTGGCTCACGGCGGCTCCCCTCCAGCGTTGGGCAGCCGAGGAGGCCCCGAGATGGCCCGAGGACGTCCCGATGGATCCACCTCCACCACCCGGATCTCCCGTCCGTCGCCCGGCACCGGAGGAGAGAACACAAAGGACCAGTCCCCTTCCCGGGTGGCCCGGGTATCGCCCACCGGCTGTCCGTCCACGTAGATGAGAAGCCCCGTGTCTGGGCTGGCCGTGCCTGTCAGGCCCACGATCTCCTGGACCGGCGAGGGAGCCCCGGAGGTCTCCGCACGCCCCGGGATGGGCTGGACCTGAAGGATGGCCTGGGGCGGTCCGATGGGCTGGGCATCTGGAGGCACGGTGAACCGCCAGGGAGCCGAGCGGGTCAGGGGGCGTCCGGCCTCGTCCACCGCCACGGCCCACAGCTCGTAGGTGCCTGGGGCCAGGGGTTCCTCCACAGCATAGGCCCAACGGCCCCTGGGGTCCACCGGTATCGTGGCCAGGGGGCGGGGTGCCTCTCCCGGCGCCGGGGACAGTTCCAGGAGGACATCCAAACCCTGGGGGCCCACGCCGCTGAGTACCGGGATGTTCGTCTGCAGAGGGCCGGGCAGGGGCAAGGGCGTGATGGCCGGGGGATCCACCTGGGGGGTGCCGGGGATCACCAGGAGAATGCGCTCCTGGAGCCCGGAGCCGGTTCCTGGCTCCTCTCCCGGATAGACCTGGATCCAGGTCATGCCGTCGGGCAGGGGATCCGGAAGGGCCAGTTGCCAACGGCCGAACTCGTCCGCCTGGGCGGTGTGGATGGAGACGGGCTCCTTGCGGACCGCCACCACCACCTGGGTCCGAGGAGCGGTGCGGCCGTAGAGCAGTGGATTGCGGACCGGAAGCCAGGGCCTATCATCCCCCAGGACGGACAGGGTCAGCTCAGGGGAGTCTGGCCCGGGTTTCGGAATCGCTGTGGGCGTGGGGGGAACCGGTGCCGAGGGGGAGGGGCTGGGCTCGACCGGGCGAGGTGTCCAGGTGGGGGTAGGCCGCTCCACGGTCGGGGCCTCCACCGCGGCGGGGGTCGTCGGGCGCGCGAAGGGCTGGGGCGTGGCGGTGACCGGGGGAAGAGAGGGCGACACCGACGGTGTGGGCGGGGCCACGGCCACCGGAGAGGGCGTCGTCTCCCCAGGTGGAGGCAGGGGAAGCCACCCTTGCCACCAGGCGAGCAGGAAGAGGAACAGAGCCCCGGCCACCGCGATACGCCAGGCGTCGTGGGGCCAGATCATGTAGGGACGCCGGGAGGGGGGCAGATAGGCCATCCAGGGCTGGATTCCCTATGGGCTGGTGTGAGGCTGGCTTCGACGGGCAGCCCCCGCGATCCACCGGGCGAGCAGGTTGCGGTCGGCCACGGTGGGCAGGATCTCGGCAAGCTGCTCCGGGGTGGCCTGGGCCAACTGGGCGAAGGTGACGATACCCCGCTGGTAGAGCCGGTGTTGGAGATCTGGGCTCAGGCCAGGCAGCTCGGTGAAATCGTCCGGCGGCGGCCCGGTGTACACCGCGCCCACCCGGTCCTCCTGTTCGGCCAGCTCCCGGGCCCGGCGCTGCCAGGACTCCACGTCCACCGTGGGCCCGGCATAGGTCACCGCGTGGAGGGTGGCCGGATCGGTCTGGGCCAACTGGTGGTAGGTGGCGATGCCGGCCCGGTAGAGCCGCTGGGCATGGGCCTTGCCGATCCCCCGGATGCGGGTCAGGTCGTCGGGGACGTTGGTGGCCGGCGGGGTGATCCCGCCCTCTCGGCTCGGACGGGGCGATGCAGGGGCGGGACGCTCCGAGCGGCCTGGAGAAGAGGGGGATGGGGCCACTCCCGGCACCATGGCCTCGGGTGCCGGCGTGGGCGTCAGGGTCTCCTCCACCCAGGCGGGCAAGGCCGGCGGCTCGGTACGGGACAGGCGGATGTCCTGGAGCGGGGGACGGCGGGGCGGCGGAATGGAGATGCCGCGATAGCGGCGGTACCAGAGCCACTCGAAGAGGGTGGATGCAATCCAGCCCAGCAGAAAGCCCGCCAACAGGATCCAGACCGGGTTGAGCCAAGGCCAAGGCATGGTGCACTCCAGAGGGTAGATGGCCGCGGATGGCTACAGTGTAGCCAGGGTTGGACGGTGTGTCAATTCGGACGGCCGCGCCCCGTGTCGCGTCCGGGCTCCACCCCCGAACGCTGGGAGGAGGGATCCGGGTCGGTTGCCGGGGTTCTGGGCCGGGCTCGACGGCGTTGGCGGGCGGCCTCGAAGAGGATCACCGAGCCGGCCACAGCCGCGTTGAGGGACTCGGTGTCCCGGGCCATGGGAATGGCCACGGAGAGGCCCATGGCCCGGACCGGGGTGCTGGGACCCCGGGCCTCTCCCCCGACCACCAGGGCCCCGGGCTGGGTCCAGTCCACCCGGTCGTAGACCACGTGGCCCGCGGAATCCGCGATGTAGAGGGGGCGGGGGGAGCCCAACACATCCCACAGGCTCTCCCAGCCATCCAGAGAGAGGACCGGAAGGCGGAAGTGGGCGCCCATGGCCGCGCGGAGGACCTTCTCGTTGTAGGGGTCCACGCTGCCGGGGCCGAAGAGGACCCCGTCCGCGCCCGCGGCGGCCGCGCTGCGGATCAGGGTGCCCGCGTTGCCGGGATCCTGGAGCCCATCCAGGATCAACACCATCCAGGGGGAGGGAGGCAGGGGGCGCCGGGGCTGGTGCACCACGGCCACCATGCCCTGGGGGGTCACCGTGTGGCTCAGCCCCGCCAACACCTGGGGGGAGACCTGGGCCACCCACACCCCAGCCCGTTCCATGGCCTGGATCCACGGGCGGTGTTCGGGATGGGCCAGGACGTCCTCGGTGACGAAGACCTGTTCGAACCGGCCGCCGTGTTGCCAGGCGTCCCCGATGAGGCGGGGGCCCTCCAGCAGACACAGACCGCTTCGTTCCCGCTGGCGACGGCGTCGGAGCCGACGGGCGGCTTTCACGTAGGGGTTGGCCGGGCTGGTGATCTGGCGCATGCGGCCCCCTCCAACGCGACAGGCGGCAGAGACCGAGGTCGCCTGCCGCCTGTTGGCTGTCTGCGGGTATCCGCCCGGGCGGGATCGGTCAGGACAGGGCCTGCTTGGCCACCTGGGCGAGCCTGGCAAAGGCCTGGGGATCCCGGACCGCGATGTCCGCCAACACCTTGCGGTCCACCTGGACATTGGCCTGCTTCAGGCCGTGGATGAAGCGGCTGTAGTTCATCCCATGCAGCCGGGCCGCGGCGTTGATGCGGGTGATCCACAGGCGGCGGAAGTCCCGCTTCCGGTTCCGACGGTCCCGATAGGCGTAGAACAGGGACTTCAACATGGCCTCGTTGGCCCGCCTGAAGAGCTTGGAGCGGGTGCCGTACTGGCCTTTGGTGAACTTCAGGACCTTCTTGTGGCGTCGACGTGCGTAGACCTTGGGTCGCGATCGGGGCATGGTTCTCTCCTTCCGTGAGGGCGGGTCCCCCTATCTGGGCTCCGTATCCATCCGGGTACGGACGGGCTCCCGGGGGACCGCTTTCCGGCCGTTCACGTGCTGGAATGGATGGCTGCAGCTACTCCTCTGCGGGCTCCGTCCCTGTCGTCCTCTGGGACGGCTTGCCCAGGTGGAGCACCTTGCGCACCTGCTTGACCACGGAGGCGTTGTCCGCGGCCAGGGTCTTGCGGTAGATGTCGATCCGCCGGGCCTTCCGCCGCAGGTGGCTGCCCCCGGCCTTCATGCGCATCACCTTTCCCCGCCGGGTGATGCGGAAACGCTTGGCAGCCCCCTTGTGGGTCTTCATCTTCGGCATGGTACACGCTCCATTCGCTGCGGGCAGACACACAAAACGGGCATACGCCCGTTGCAGACAACCTCTCTTCGGATCCGGGCCCCGGCCTGATGCGTCCGAGACGCTGCCCTGGCCCGTTCGCCCCATCGGCCTGGCGGCCCTCTCCAGGGCGCCGGGCGCCTCGGCCCCGGAGGCGCCTCAGGCAGTGCACCCGTCCGACAACCCCTCTATTATAGGGGATCGGGACGGCAGAGGCAAACCTGCGACGCCCTGGCCGCCGTGTGCCACGAGGCACCCTGAAGGAAGAGCCTGACCCCCTACCGGCGTCTGCGGTTGTCCGAGGCGGGGGCCAGGATCATGATCATGCTGCGCCCCTCCATGCTGGGCTTGGTCTCCACCATGCCCACATCGGCCAGTTCCCGAGCCACTCGTTTCATGATGTCCAGAGCGACCTCGATATTCTGGATCTCCCGCCCCCGGAACCGGATACGGACCTTCACCTTGTCCCCATCCTCCAGGAAGCTGCGGGCCTTCCGCAACACCACCTGGACATCGTGTTCCCCGGTCTTGGGCCGCAGGCGGACTTCCTTGACCTCGATCTGTCTCTGGGCTTTACGGGCCTCCCGTTCGCGTTTCTGGCGTTCGTAGAGGTATTTGCCGTAGTCCATCAGGCGGCAGACCGGTGGCCTGGCGTCGGGCGCCACCTCCACCAGGTCCAGGCCTCTCTCCTCCGCCAGGGCCAGGGCTTGGCGCAACGGCATGACGCCAAGTTGGGTGCCATCCGCATCGATGACTCGGACTTCTCGGGCTCGGATGGCCTCGTTGATGCGAGTGCGGTCTCGGGTGCTAATCTCTCCTATCCTCCAGATGTGAACCATGCATTGGGGTACAGCAAATGCAGGCAGAGTATAGCATTCCCAGGGGGGAAGGTCAAGTGAAATGTCGGGGGACAAAGCGTCCATCCCCCGGTGTTCCCACGTATTCCTCGTCCTGGACGATGGCCTGACCCCGCAGGTAGACGGCACGAGGCCAACCCTGGACGGTGATGCCCTCGTAGGGCGTCCAGTCCGCGGCCTCGTGCAGGGTTTCGGTGGACAGGGTCTTGCTGCGCTGGGGGTCGAAGATCACCACGTCCGCGTCGTAGCCCGGCAGAAGGGCTCCCTTGCGGGCCAGGCCGACGCGCTGGGCCGGACGGGTGCAGCAGACCTTGACCCAGTGGGTCACATCGAACCGCCCTTCGTTCACGCCAAAGTGGTGGATCAGGGAGAGCCGGGCCTCGATGCTGGGCAGCCCGCCGGGGATCTGGGTGAAATCCGGCTGTTCCTTCTCCGCCCGGGTCCATGGACAATGGTCCGTGCTGACGAAGTCCAGATCGCCCGCGGCCAAGGCCTCCCAGGTGGCCTGTCGGTCCTCCGGGGAACGGAGAGGCGGGGCACAGACGAAGAGATGGCCGTCCTCTCGGGCCAGGGCCTCCTCGGTGAGCACCAGGTACTGGGGACAGGTCTCGCCGGTGACGTCCACGCCCCGGTTGCGGCCGGCCACGATCTCGGCGATGCTGTCCACGCATCCCACGTGGAAGATGTGGAGGGGGCATTCGGCCTCGTGGGCGATCTCGATGGCCCGGTGGACCGCGGTGCCCTCCAGCCGGGCCGGCCGGGTGCGCTCGTGCCAGATGGGCTCCACATGGCCTGCGGCCAGGGCCTCCACCCGCAGGGCCTCCAGGAGCGGGCCGGTCTCGCTGTGGAGGACCACCAGTCCCCCTGCATCGGCCACGGCCAACATGGCCCGGTACAGGGCCACGTCGTCCAGGGCGAGCTGGGGATAGGCCTGGTAGCACTTGAAGGTGGCACAGCCCGCGGCCACGGCCTCGGGCACCTGGTAGAGGCCTGTATCGTGGGTTGCATGCCAGGTGGGAATGGTCATGTGGAGGCCGTAGTCGACGGCCACCTGCCCGTCGGCCTCGGCCCGACGGGCCCGGAAGGCCTCCATCATGGGTTCCTCCGGGGCGGGCTCCACGAAGTCCACGATGGCTGTGGTGCCTCCGCAGGCCGCGGCAACGGTGCCCGTGCGGAAGGTGTCCGTGCTGACCCGCCCGGCCAGGGGCATCTGCAGGTGGACGTGGGGATCCACCCCACCGGGGATCACGTAGCAGCCCGAGGCATCCACCACGGTCTCGCCGTTCAGATCCTGGCCAATGGCCGCGATCTGTTCCCCGTGGATGGCCAGGTCCGCGGCCACCACGCCGTCACCGGTGACCACAAGGCCGTTGGCAATGACCCGGTCGTACATGGGCGCCTCCTGGAACGGTCAAGGTGGGGGCAGCGGGCGCCCCCATTGGCCGAAGTAGACCATCTCCGCCAGAGGAATCCGAGATCGGGGGGCCAGCTCCTGCTCGCGAAGCCTCTCGGGCAGCTCCTCAGGACGGCCCAGATACCCGATGGCCGCCATGACCACCGGTTCGTAGCCCTCGGGCACCCGGGCCGCCTCCCGGGCCTTCTCCGGGCTGAACCCGGCCATCTGGTGGACGTACAGCTCCTCGGCAGTGGCCTGGACGGTCAGGTGGGCCATGGCCTGCCCCAGGTCGTACCAGGCATGGCGGTTGGGCCGCCCGTTGTGCGTGAAGACGGTCTTGGCGCAGCCCAGGAGCAGGACCGGGGCCCGGTGGGCCCAACGCCGGTTCCCCTCCACCAGACAGTCCAGGAGCCGGGCAAAGGCCTCGGCCGCATCCTGGGTGGCCAGGACGAAGCGCCAGGGCTGCTCGTTGCGAGACGAGGGAGCCCAACGTGCGGCCTCGAACAGCCGGCGAAGGGTGGCCCGATCCACGGGGCGGGAGGCAAAGGCGCGGGGGCTCCAGCGTCGGCGCAGAAGCGGGTGGATCTCCTGTTCGGTCTGGGCCTGTTTCCGGGCCAGGAAGTCCGATTCCATGGGTCTGCCATCCATCCTTGTCCGCTCGTCCTATCCGCTTTGTTCCCGTATGACCAAGGTTCCCGTATGACCAAGGTGAAATGACCAGGTGAAAAGGTGAAATGACCAGGTGCAGCGGTCACAGCCGCCCTCCCTCCCGGGGCGGGGCCGCACAGCTTCTTCGTATCACAGGCCGGGCGATTGTGCAAATGGCCTTCCGAGGCGCCACCCGGGCCCGTTGCGGCCGGCCTCGGACATCCGGAGAGGTGCATTCCACGCCAGAGGAAGCGGAGCAGGAGGAAGCGGAGCCCCCTTGCCCGCGGCCATCCACGGAGCGCCCTGGAACCGAGCTGTCTCTCCGGCACGCCATCGGGTATAATGGAACGGACCGTTCACCGGCACACCCTCACCCTGTGCCGGGTCCCTGTCCAGAGCGAAGAGCTGGATCCCAACGCCCACATGATGACCCGTCTCCGTGCCTCCGAGCGCCCCACCCACACCCCACCTCCTCGGGCCGAACGGGGATCTGCTCCGGAGACCCCCTGGCCCATGCTCCCCGGGGCAGAGGTGGCCGCCCGCCTGGGCGTGGATCCGGCTGTGGGCCTCTCGGAGGAGGAGGCCCGGCGTCGACTGGCCGAACACGGCCCCAACGAACTCCAGGAGAGCCAGGGCCGGGGCCCCCTGGCCATTCTGGCGGAACAGATCGGGGAACCCCTGACCCTGATCCTGGTGATGGCCGCGGCCGTGGCGGGGGCCATCTGGTGGCTGGAGGCCGATGGCTCGGAGGCCTTGCCCTACGACAGCCTGGTCATCCTGGCCATCGTGGTGCTCAACGCGGCCCTGGGGTTCATCCAGGAATACCGAGCCGAACAGGCCGTGGCCGCGCTCCAGAGGATGACCGCCCCGGAGTCCACGGTACGCCGGGAGGGGCGCATTCGACGCGTTCCGGCCCGGGAGGTGGTTCCCGGAGATCTCCTCCTCCTGGAGGCCGGCGACCGGGTGCCCGCCGATGCCCGGTTGCTGCACACGGTGAACCTGGAGGTGGACGAGGCCCCCCTCACCGGCGAGTCGGTCCCGGTCCACAAGCACCCCCGCCCCCTGGACGATCCCCAGACCGAGCTCGGGGACCAGGTCAACATGGTCTTCATGGGCACGGTGGTCACCTACGGCCGGGGGGAGGCCGTGGTGGTGGCCACAGGCATGGCCACGGCCATGGGCCGGATCGCCCATCTGCTCCAGACCACCGAGGACTCCGACACCCCTCTCCAACGGGATCTGGCCCGGGTGGGACGCCAGCTGGGCATGGCTGTCCTGGCCATTGCCGGGGTGGTGACCCTGGCCGGGATCCTGCGGACCGGGGAGCTCTCCCTGGAAGTGGCCTTGGACATGTTCCTCTTCGGCGTGGCCCTGGCCGTGGCCGCCATTCCCGAAGGGCTGCCCGCGGTGGTCACGGTGGTGTTGGCCCTGGGCATGCGCCGGATGGCCGAGCGCAACGCCATCGTGCGGCGGCTGCCAGCGGTGGAGACCCTGGGCAGTGCCACGGTGATCTGCAGCGACAAGACGGGAACCCTGACCCGAAACGAGATGACCGTGGTGGAGATCCTGTTGGGGGTGGACCGGGTCGTCCACGTGGAGGGGGAAGGATACCGGCCCCAAGGCCGCTTCTTCACAGAGCAGGGCCCCCTGCTCCCCGCGCAGGATCCGGACCTGCGCTGGTTGGCCCGGATCGCGGCCCTGAACAACGACGCCCAACTGGCGCAGACCGAGGAGGGGCGGTGGCAGGTGATGGGGGATCCCACCGAGGGCGCGCTCCTGGTGCTGGCCCACAAGGCCGGCATCGACCCGGATCGGCTCCGGGCGGAATGCCCCCGGATGGGCGAGATCCCCTTCAGCTCCGAACGGAAACGGATGACCACCGTGCATCCCATGGACGGCACTCCGGTGGCCGTGGTCAAGGGCGCACCGGAGGTGCTGCTGGAACGATGCGATCGGGTACGAGACCGGGGCACCGTCCGCCCCTTGGAGGACCGGGATCGGGAGGCTCTCCGCGCGCAGAACGAGACCTTTGCAGCCCAGGCCCTGCGCACCCTGGCCCTGGCCTCTCGCGCCCTGGAGGGGGGCCAACCGGCCGCGGAGGAATGGGACCCGGAGACGGTGGAACGGGGCCTGATCTGGGAGGGGCTGGTGGGCATGATGGATCCCCCCCGGCCCGAGGCCCGCTCCGCGGTCCAGGTGGCCCAACGGGCGGGGATCCGTACCCTCCTGATCACCGGAGACCATGGGCTCACCGCGCTGGCCATTGCCCAGGAACTGGGGATCGCCGGTCCCCAGGACCGGGTGGTCACCGGCGCGGAGCTCTCGGCCATGGATGGCAGAACCCTGGAGGAGGTGGTCCAGGAGGTCTCCGTCTACGCCCGGGTGAACCCGGAACACAAGCTGCGCCTGGTGGAGGCGCTGAAGGCCCATGGCCATGTGGTGGCCATGACCGGGGACGGGGTGAACGACGCGCCGGCCCTCCGCCGAGCCGACATCGGCGTGGCCATGGGGATCACCGGCACAGAGGTGAGCAAGGAGGCCGCGGACATGATCCTGGCCGACGACAACTACGCCACCATGGTGGCGGCCGTGGCCGAGGGCCGCACCATCCTGGACAACATCACCAAGTTCCTCCGCTACCTGCTGAGCAGCAACATGGGCGAGGTGATGACCATGTTCAGCGCCATGGTGCTGGCCGGGGCCCTGGCGCTGACCGTGGATGGCCGGGCCTTCCTGCCGTTGTTGGCCGCCCAGATCCTCTGGATCAACCTGGTGACCGACGGAGGCCCCGCCCTGGCCATGGGCGTGGACCCCCCGGAGCCGGATCTCATGGAGCGCCCTCCTCGGCCTCTCCATGCTCCCATCATCGACCGCACCATGTGGGCCTTCATCCTCATGGCCGGAACCGTCATGGCCCTGGGCAGCCTCTTCATCCTCGACAGCTACCTGCCCGGAGGCTGGACCGACTGGCGAGTGCCGGGCCCAGACCGAGAGGCGGACCTCGAACACGCCCGCACGGTGGTCTTCACGGCCCTGGTGCTGTTCCAACTGGTGAACGCGTTCAACTGCCGCAGCGGCTGGCGCAGCGTCCTGGGGATGGAACAGGGCCCGAACCCCTGGCTCTGGGTGGCGGTGACGGTGAGCCTGGCCCTCCACATGGCCGTGATCTACTGGAGTCCGCTGCAACAGGCCTTTGACACGGTCCCCCTGGACCTGGCAGACTGGCTGGTGGCCGTGGCTGTGGCCCTCACCCTTCTCCTGGCCGCAGAGGTGTTCAAAGTCTGGGTGCGGCGACAACGGGCCCGACCCCAGGGCTCCCGGAGCCGCCCACCCCAATAGTCCACGGAGTGCCTGGTGCCATGAACCGAGAACGTCTCTGGATCCTGGCCGGTATGGCCGGGCTGCTCCTGGTAGCTGCCGGGATCTACCAGTTCCGCATCCGCCGGCTCCCAGAACCGAGCGCGCTGCTCCAACGGATGGACGCAGGTCTGGCCCAGCTCCAGACCGTCCAGGGTCGGTTGTCCCTCTCCCTCAACGATGTGGCCCTGGAACAGGAGATGTGGCTTCGGCTTCCCGACGAGCTGCGCGCGGAGATCGAGGAAGGGCCGGCGCCCATGGCCGGGAGCATCCTGGTGGTGAACCGACAGGAGACCTGGATGTACACGCCGGACCTCCAGACAGCCATGGTGGCCAGCCGGGTGGACTCCATGGAGACCGACGTGGACACCTCCATCTTCCTCACCCTCCACGAACAGATCCGCCAGGCCCTGGCCGAGGCGGACACGGTGCAGGTCACGGGGTGGGAGCGGGTGGCCCGCCGACGGGCCCTGCGGGTGGAGATGACCTGGCCAGAGGATGCATCCTCCATTCCAGGCACCCAGGCCACCGTGTGGCTGGACAACGAGTACCTCTACCCGCTGGCCCTGGAGACCGATGGGGGGCTGTCCATGCGCTTTCGCCTGATCCAGTTCAATCTCCCCCTGGAGGACGCCTACTTCCAGTTCGTCCCCCCGGCCAGCGTCCAGGTCATCCGCCTGCGCTGAGCCGCTTCGCCAGAGGCATCCCCCGTGCAACGCCCTCCCCGCAGTCGATGGCAGATCCAGACCGTCCCCCAGCTCCTGACCATGGCGGTGGCCGTGCGCCTGGCCGTGGACACGGCCACCCAGCTCTTCGGACCCTTCCTGTCCATCTTCGCGCGGGGCCTGGGAATGGACATGATCGCGCTGGGGCGCATGGCCAGCCTGCGCAGCGCGATCGGCGTGGCCGCCCCCCTGTTCGGCACCGCGGCCGATCGAATGGGCTATCGACCCGTCCTCCGCCTGGCCCTGGCCCTGGCCGGACTGGGCATGTGGCTCATCCCTCTCAGCCCGGGCCGGCCGTGGCTGTTGGCCCTGGGCATGCTGTGCACCGGGGCCGGACTGTCGGGGTTCGTCCCCACCCTGCAGGCCTATGTCAGCGCCCAACTTCCCTACGCGAACCGAGCCCGAGGACTGGGCATCCTGGAATATGCCTGGGCGCTCTCCGGGATCCTGGGCCTCTCGGCCATGGGGTGGCTCATCCAGCGCCACGGCTGGCCGGCCCCCTTCTGGACCCTAGGCGGCAGCCTCCTCCTGGGAGCGTGGCTGTTCGGGCTCCTCCCTCCCGCGGCCCGCCCTGGAGCCCGGAGCACTCGGAAGAAACCACTCCGCTTCGGCTACCCCGAACTGGTCCGCTTCCTGACCTTTCCCCGCAACGGGCCCGTTGTCTATGCGAATATCGCCGTCACCGCATGGCTCTTCTTCGCCCAGGTACACATCCTCCTGGTCCACGGGAGCTGGCTGGAGCGGGAGTACGGCCTACAGCCCCAGGCCCTGGGCCTGGTGGCCCTGCTGCAGGGCCTGGCCGACCTGGTGGGAAGCGGCACCGCATCCCTGGTGGTGGACCGGGTGGGCAAACGCCGGGCCGTGATGGCCGGCACCGCGGCCATCACCCTGACCTACTTCGCGCTGCCCTTCCTGAACACGGGATTGGTCCCGGCCGTGATCTCCCTGCTCCTGACCCGGGTGGCCTTCGAGTTCATCGTGGTGAGCAACCTGACCCTGCTCAGCGAGCACGTGCCCACCGCCCGCGGGAAGGTCATGTCCCTGAACGCGGCCTTCGTCCTCCTGGCCATCACCCTCACCGGCATCACCGGCCCCTGGGCCTACACCCATTTCGGCGTGTGGGGCCTGGGGCCCGTCTCCGGGGTGAGCGGCCTGATCGCCCTGGCCATCCTGGCCTGGAAGGTCACCGAACCCCGACCGAGCTCGCCGTGAGGCATGGGAGGCCACCGCCTGGTTCGCCTTCCCCCGAGGATTGCCCTATAATGTTCGAGTGATGTTCGAGGAAGCAGCCACCGAGGTGCCACACCCGCCCAAGGGGAGCGAGCACGGATGCCCGCGGATCCACACCTGACCGAGATCGTCGAGTCCATCGTCCAGGAACTGGACGCCCTCACCCAGGTCCGGGACCAGGCCCTGCAACACAGCCGCAGCCTGATCCGGACCTGTGCCCGGGCCATCCGGGCCATGCATCGTCACCAGTGGGACACGGCCCAGGCCCTGCTGGCAGAGGCCCAGGAGCTGGCCCGGGCCCTCACCGACCCCCTGGCCCCGTATCCCGCCCTCTACTACAGCGGCTACACCCAGGACGCGTTGAAGGAGCTGGTGGAGGCCCACCTGCTCTCGGCCCTCCTCCGCGATCGGCCCATCCCAACCCCCGCCGACCTGGCCGTGCCCTCGTCCACCTATCTGCTGGGCCTGACCGAGGCGGCCACGGAGCTGCGACGCTTTGCCCTGGACCTGATGCGCCAGGACCGGGTGGCCGAGGCCGAACCCTACCTGGCCATCATGGACGAGATCTACGGTCTGTTGCTCACCGTGGATTTCCCCGACGCGGTCACAGGAGGGCTGCGTCGTCAGACCGATGTGTTGCGGGGCGTGGTGGAGCGCACCCGGGGCGATCTCACCCTGTCGCTCCGCCAGGAACGGCTGCGAGGAGCGTTGACGCGGCTGGAGGCCCGCCTGGACTCCACGGAGTAGCGCCATGGCCCGCAGAGATCGGTCCCTGGTCCGGGCCAGCGACCTGGCCGCCTGGACCTACTGCCATCGAGCCTGGTGGCTGGCCCACGTACGCGGGGCCCCCCACGAACGCCCGGAACAGCTATCCCGGGGGCAGGACCGACACCGGGCCCATGGGCGCTCGGTCCAGAGCGCCCACCGCCTGCAACAGGCCGGTCGGCTTCTCCTGGTCGCCGGTGGCCTCCTGCTGGCCCTCGCGGCCCTGGCCAGGCTGGGAGGATAGCCCATGGCGAAGCCTGATGCCCGGGCCCCAGAGGAGCGAAGCAGCGCTCCGGGGACATTGGTCCAGGCCGCGCTGGAGGCCCTCCAGGAGGCGGCAGCCGTCGGTGGCGCCGAGGAGCCCCGCCAGATCCGACGGCCCGACACCTGGCTCCTGCGGCGCTGCTGGCAGGCCCTGGCCGATCACGGGGCACCGGACGCGGCGTTCCACGTGCTCCGGCTGATCTCCCGTCGAGAGCCGTTGGCCCTCTACCGGGCACTGCCCCGGCTGGCCCGACGAACCCACCAGGAGGCCGGCCTGGCCGTGGCCCTGGAGATCCAACTGGATCGGATGCGGCCCCTGGTACGGCGCCCCCGGCGGGATCCGCTGGCCGTGTGGGCGGAACACCTGCTCGCCCTGGCCTGCGCGGCAGCCCATCTGGGCGACGAGAACCTGGCCCTGGCCTGTCTGGAACGGCTGGACCAAGAGGTCGGTGTGTGGGACACGGTGGTGGCCCAGGAGCGCCTCCGAGAGCTGCTGGGCGAGACCATCGGGCTGGTGGGGCTCCACCCCCTGACCGAGGATCTGCTGCAGCGGGCCGTGGAGCGGTACGACACGGCCGGGGCCTCCCTGGTGCGCCAGGTGGCCGTCCACGCGGCCACTGGGCGGCCCTCGGAACCGGATCCCCGCCTGCTGCACCACTGCGTGGAGGTCTTCCGCCGAGCTGCCCTGGTCTCTCTGGAGGCCCGACGCCACGCCGTGGTGGTCCTGGCCCTGGAGGGCCGGGTGGAGGAGATCCTGGACCAGATCCGCGTCATGGCCAGCGTCCAGGAAGCCCGTCGCGAGAGCAGCCTCCTGGAGGCAGGCGACGACGACTGGCTGGTCCGCCAGGTCCGCCGTTTCCGGGCAGATCCCGACGTGGACTTCCGTTTCTACGCCCTGAAGGAGGCCGTGGAGCACCTGTCCACCGCCCAGGTCCCACCGGAGCCACTGCGGCTGCTGGCCGAGACCATCGCCTTCCACGGCATGCAGAGCGACGGCTGGACGGCCGCGGCAGCCGTCCAGACCCTGTTGCGTCTGGGCTCTGTGGAGCAGGCCAAGTCTGTGGTCAACCACCTGGACCCCCAGGACGCCACCCGCAGCGAGGCCTACCGAGCCCTGATCGAGGGGCTGCTCTCCCAGGAACAGGTGGACGAGGCGGCCGAACAGGCCCGCCTGGCCCTTATCTGGGCCCGAACCCTGGCCAGCCGCAACACGGAGCGCCTCCTGCTGTGGAATCTGGCCCGGACATTCCTCCAGCACCGACACCCCGCCCAGGCCCTGGCCCTGCTGCGGCAACACCGCAGGTTCGACCTGTGGCAGCGGATGCGCCGTCTGCTGGATGGCCAACCCGACGAGGAGCGGATCCGGGAAGAGGTCCTGCTTCTCCACGCCGCCCTCCTGGCAGATCCCCCGGACGTGGACCGGGCCATGGGACACTTGGCGAACATCCGCCGCTGGGGGCCCCAGATATGGCCCGGGCGGCTTCTGGCCCTCTTCTACCTGGAGACCGTGCTGGAGACCTTGCTGGAAACCGGACACAACGACCTGGTATGGGCGTCTCTGCCCGACATCCGACAGGCCCTGGATGGGCTCCAGGGCCGAGAGCTGCCAGCACGCCTGGAGGAACTGTCGTTGAAGCTGGCGACACGCCTGGGCCAGATGCCTCCCGCCGGGCCAAGCCCCGGATCGCCCAGATCGGCCCCCCAGACCGAAGCTCGGGGGATCCTGGGCCGTTTTCTGGCCGGGCTCTGGAAGGACAGCGCCGCCCAGGGGGTGTGGCGGATGGTCTACGCGTTGGGCGGCACCCTGCCCCTGCTCATCGCCCTGGAGGGATCCGAGGCCGTGGTGAGGGTGGCCGAGCTGGCCGCTCGGGAGGGGGCCACCTGGCTGGCCCCGGCACCCCAGTCCCAGGAGACCGAGCCCGATGCCCTCCATCCGGCCGGCCCACCGTAGGACATCCACCAGGCCCTCGGGAGCAGAGGGGATGGCCCGGGCGGGCCCGGGCCCTGCCTCCTTACACCCCGATCCATCCACGAACACCGAGGTGCACCATGCGCGTCTTCGCCGGTGGCGTGGCCACCGAGACCAACACCTTCTCGCCCATCCCCACGGGCCTGATCGATTTCGAGGTGGTGGAGCCCCACGAGTTCCCCCACCCCCGCCGGGCAGAGATGAACCGGCTGCTGGAGCTGACCCGGGCCCAGGGTTGGACCTTTCTGCCCGGCCTGCATGCCTTCGCCCAACCGGCCGGACTCACCACCCGGAGGGCCTACGAACACCTGCGGGACCGTCTGTTGGACCAGCTCCGAGCCGCCATGCCTGTGGACCTGGTGCTCCTGCCCCTGCACGGGGCCATGGTGGCAGACGGATACGACGACTGTGAGGGCGATCTGATCGAACGGGTCCGAGCTCTGGTGGGGCCGGACACCGTCATCGGCGTGGAGCTGGACCTCCACTGCCACCTGACCCCGCGGATGGTGGACCGGGCCGACGTGATCGTGATCTACAAGGAATACCCCCACACAGACATCGGGGCCCGGGCCGAGGACCTGTTCCGTCTCTGCGTGGCCACAGCCCGGGGCGAGATCCGCCCGACCATGGCCCTCTTCGACTGCCGAATGATCAGCATGTACCTGACCCCCTTTCCACCCATGCGGGAGTTCGTGGACGCGATCTCCGCAGCCGAAGGCCAGGACGGCGTGCTCTCCCTCTCCTTGGCCCATGGCTTCCCCTGGGGAGACGTGCCCGATTGCGGCACCCGCATGCTGGCCATCACCGATGCGGATCCGGCCCAAGCCGCCCAGGTGGCCGAGAGGTGGGGGCGCCGCTTCTACGCGCTGCGCCACCAGGTCCACCACCGCCCTCTGACCCTGGAGCAGGGGCTGGAGCGGGCCCTGGCCAGCCCCCGGCGCCCGGTGGTCCTGGCCGACCAGTCCGACAACCCCGGCGGTGGAGCCCCCAGCGATGCCACCTTTGCCCTGCAGGCCCTGCTGGAACGGGGGGTCACCGACGCGGGAGTGGCCATGATCTGGGATCCGGTGGTGGTCCACCTGGCCAAGGCCGCGGGCCCAGGCGCCCGGCTCCGGGTGCGCCTGGGCGGGAAGATGGGCCCCCTGTCCGGGGCTCCGCTGGATCTGGAGGTGACCGTCACCGGGGTCATCGAGGGGATGCACCAGGAATGGCCTCAGCAGGAGGGGCCCCCGCTCCAGGTAGACTGCGGTGATGCCGCCGCGCTCCACTGCCGGGGGATCGACATCATCGTGAACGCCCGGCGGAGCCAGGTCTTCAGCCCTCAGGTGTTCAGCCACTTCGGCATCGACCCTGCGGCCAAGCGGCTGCTGGTCATCAAGTCCACCCAGCATTTCTACGCGGGCTTCGCGCCCATGGCCGGCGAGATCCTCTACATGGCGCCTCCGGGCGCTGTGGCCCCACTCTTCACCGAGATCCCCTATCAGCGGGTCGATCGGAACCGCTTTCCATGGGTGGACGATCCGCTGGAGTAGAAGAGCCCGGCGCGGGGCACCGGGTGGTGCCGGGCTCCTCCACCAAGACCCCCAACGCGAGAAAGGCCAGGATGAATCCCAGATAGTTCTCGTTGAGAAAACGGCTGACGTAGAGGAAGCCCAGGAGAAACAGGCCGTAGTGCCAACAGGCCAGGTCCAGCCGATTGGCCCGCTGCTGGCGCCGCAGGAACCACAGCAGAAGGGGGAAGGCCACCAACACCTGAGGGATCCAGAAGGGCCACAGGTCGAAGCGGCTGGAGACCCAGCCCAGGGCCAGGACGAAGTTGCTGGCCCCCCATCCCCAGATCTGGTAGCCCGTCTCTCCCTGGCCTGTGCTCCAGCGCCACACATCGTCGTACAGCGCGTAGGCATCCCAGAGCAGATAGGGCCCCAGCAGCAGGAGGAAGACCGCCAACGCGGGAAGGGCCCGAGCCCAGATTCCGGGAATGGCCTCCAACAGCTCCCACCACCCTTCCGAACCCCTCCTCTCCCGGTCGGCCAACAGGAGGAGGCCGTAGAAGGGGGCGAAGAACCAGGCCGTGGGCTTGCTGGCACAGGCCAGGCCGAAGAGGAGCGCGGAGGCCGTACGCCATCGTCCTTGGCCGGTCTGCCGCCATTGCCGCCATGCGAGCAGGCTGAAGACGAGCCAGGCCAGGACAAAGCTATCGTTCTGGCCGAAGATCACGTCCAGACCCATGATGGGGTTCAGGCCCAGGAGCATGACCAGGCCCAGGCGACGCCGGGGGCTGTGGGCCAGCCGGGGAACCAGGAACAGGGTCCCGGTGAACAGCAACAGATAGACCACCCGTTGGTCGTAGAAGCCCAGGAACTGCCCAGCCAGGTAGAACGGTGCGCTGAAGACAAAGGTCCACGGCAGGTACGGGTAGTGGTAGAGGGCCGTGCGGTACTCGTCGAACCCCCACTCGGCCATGGGGGTCTCGGTGTAGTCCTCCACGTAGGGGTTGCGCCCGGCCAGAAAATATGCCACGGCCGCCTCCGTCTGGATCACGCCGCCGTCGTGGGTATAGCTGGCGGGACCGATGGCATCCCGCAGGAGGATCAGCTTGACCGTGGGCCCGTAGACCGCCGCGAGCAGAACCCCGGCCAACACCATGGCCTTGACCCGCCAATGCCAGGGGCCGGGTGGGGTCAGGTCCACCAGGAGATAGAGGAACACGAAGCCCAGGGCCAGCCCGATGAGCACCAGGGACACCGGCTCGCCGGGCCAGGGGCCCCGTTCCCCCATGGCCTGGATGCCGGCCGGGGGCAGCAGGCGCCCCAGCCAGGGATGGTTGAGCACATCCTGGCGGAGGTAGGGGAGGACCGCGGCCTCTGCCACGCTGTCGATCCGGATGAGGGCCACGCTCAGCACGGCCAGGAGCAGCGCATCCCAGCCGGGGCGAAGGGGATGGCCTGGACCTCCAGCGGAACCGGTCGAACGGGACATCATCGGGCCCCTTGGATGGCGTAGAGGCGGCCGTCCGCGGTGGGAACGAAGATCCGGCCTGCGGAGGCCGCGGCCGCATCGATGATCCGGGCGGGGACCACCAGGCTGGCGTCCAGCAGAACGCCTCGATTCGCGTCCATCACGGCCACGGTACCGCTCTCCAGGGGCAACACGATCCGGCCATCGCCCACAAGAGGACCCCCGACCACCCGATCCAGGAAGGTATGGCTCCACAGGATGTTGCCGTCCACCCGATCCAGGGCGACCACAAAGTCCGGGCCGGCCACGTAGAGGGTGGTCTCGTCCAGGGCCAATATGGTGGCCCGGGCGGGGCCGGGCTGTTGCCAGAGCAGCGTGCCCGTGTTCGCGTCGTAGGCGTGGACTTGGCCCGTCTCATCCGCCACGTAGACCTCGGCCAGGGCCTTCACCCCCGGCCGATCGTAGATCGGCGGGGCAGCCACCCCAGGGAGATCCGCCTGCCAGACCGGGGTACCCTGGAGAACGTCCAGGGCCACCAGGATCCGGTCCGCGACGTAGATCATCTGATCGCCGACGGCCGGGTAGAGGAGCCGATTGCCCGCCGGTTCAGAGGTGTAGCGCCACCGGAGCTGTCCATCCCTCCGGTCCAGGGCGTAGAGGCCATGATCCACACCGGGGATGAAGAGAAGATCGCCCCAGAGGTTGATCCCGGCACTGGGCTGCACGCCCAAGGAGACAGACCAGAGGACCGAGACCCGGTTGCCCTGGTCCTGCAGGGCCCACACGGTCCCGTCCAGGTCCACGGCGTAGAGGAGCGTATCCCGGATGGCGGGAGCCTGCTCCACCACCTGGGGCAGGAGATGACGCCAGCGCTGGTTGCCCACCTCCTTGGAGAAGCTGTAGATGTAGAAGTCCCGGCTGGCCACGAAGACCGCGCCCCCTGCCACCAACACCGGTGAACTCATGGCCCGACCGGCCTGGGCCGGAACAGGCCAGGCGAAGCCCAGGGGTGTGAGGAACGGGCTGGTCGTCCAGGCCCGAGCCGCCGGATCCCGGCGGTACAGGGGATAGTCGTCCTGGGGGATGGGGGTCGGCGTGGCCAGAGGCTGGGGAGGTGGCACCTGGGGCTGTCGCTCCACCAGCCTCCGGGGGTCGTTGGGATCGATCTCCCCAGAGAGCTCCGGCGGGGGGGGATTGTCCTGGATGACCACGTAGGCCTGGCGTAGCCAGCCCTCCACCTGGGCCTCACAGCAGGCGAAGACCCATTCCCCGCTGGCCGTGCGCCCACGCAGGAGGATCCGAGTTCCGGAAGGGACGGTCATGGTCTGGGTGTAGAGGGTGCTGGGTCCCATGTAGACCGGGGCATCCACCCGGAGCCGGGCGGTGAGCACGGCCAGGGGCATGGCCGTTCGGGTGGGTGCCGGTTCGGTGGGCGTGGCCGTGGAGGAGGGCGTGGCGGTGGGGGTCGACGTAGGGGTCGGGGTGGATGTGGGCCGGGCCGAAGGGGGT
>Ga0256839_1000394_pt1 | contig 56566 bp, 56 predicted proteins | sample 354166metaG_FD_185968 | JGI IMG/M metagenome (GOLD analysis project Ga0256839, IMG submission 185968) | Hydrothermal vent microbial communities from Mid Atlantic Ridge, Atlantic Ocean - 354-166 | ecosystem: Environmental > Aquatic > Marine > Hydrothermal vents | place: Atlantic Ocean: Mid...
GAGCGGCGGTCGTGCCATTGGTTATACCAAGCTCGTCACCACCTGATATGGTGAGCGCATCGGTGTTTGTTGCAGCAGTCAGGGTGGTTACGTTACCTGTCACCGAACCGGTTACGTTGGTCAGTGCGGCAAGAGCGGTTTCCAGATCCGCGCGGGTATCAATGGTGCTCAGGTCAATAGTTTCGGCGGTGCCTGTGCCTACCTGTACCGATAGTGTGCCGGTAAAGCCTGCGACCTGGGCATTGGTTGCGCCAACCGTTGTTGTGTCAAAACCAACAGAAGCAATCGTTGCCGTACCACCCATGGTGATATCAGTGGTATTTGCTGATGCTGTGACAACAATTTCGCCATTGCCATTGAGTGTAACAGAGCCATTGGCGTTTCCATCAAGAGCAGTGACCAGATCATTAACGGTTGCGGTTGAGGCTGTTACGGCGGTGTAGGTTGTGGTTGTTCCATCGATGGTCAGCGTAATTGTCTGGCCATCGGTAAAGCCAAGGCCGTCCAGCGTGTCGGTTCCAGCCAAACCGGATACTGAACCGGTAATGGTTGCTGCCGTATCATCCGTGATGGTGACTGAGCCGGACAAAGTTGTCGGAGTCGTGGAACCAGTAGGCTTTTGCAGTGCCTGACGGGCCGTTGCCTGGGCACTTTCCACAAGTTTCGTAATGGCGGAAATACCATCATCGGCAGCGCGGACTGTCTGGACAGCGTTACCAACCGAATCAAGCAGGCGATTAAGGTCACCAGCGCGGCTGTTCAGCGAAGACGCTGTAAAAAACGCTGTCGGATCATCAAGAGCAGAGTTGACCTTGAGGCCGGTTGAAAGCCTGTTCTGGGTTTTTCCCAGAAGCTCGGCGGTATTTTGAAGTGAAAGCAGGTTTTGACGCACTGCATTTGAAAGATTGATTTCGGCCATTTTGTGAACTCCTATTCAACGCCCGACTAAAAACAACCTCATTCTGAGGCATTGCAGGATTATGGGCCTTTTCCCTTTACGAAATATGAACAAAAAGTCCGTGTGGTTTTTACAACTTGTCAGGGGTACCTGTGGGGCACATACTGGCCGCGATAATACTCACATCAAAAAGTGTTTTGGAGAGTCCATCATGCGCTGACACATCGGGTTGCGCGTAGGACTGAGGGTGGAGTTCGGCAACAGCATTTCCCGTTTTTTCTGTGACTCCTGCTTTTGCCCGCGGTTTCGATTTATTCCGGTACCGATAGAGCTGGTGGTTTGGCGGATGCTGGTCATTCCTGGTAAAAAGACCGGTGTTGCCGGATACTGGTGTAATATATTCTCTCAAAACAGGTGCTTGCCCCGCAAGGTTCTCCAGAAATGGAGACGCATGATGGGACAGGGAGTTTGAGAAGTCCGCTAAATTGGGGTGCGCAATTTAGTTAAAATTGCAGTGGGTGATAAACTTGTCAACAGGTCCTAAAGGGCCCGATTTACTGCAATACCATTGGCAGTCGGCGTTCGCGAAGTGCTCATCTGCCCGCTGGCGCCATAGGTCTGAGGCTGGCGGGAGCTGCTGACACTGGTTGCCACATCGTTGAGCAGGTTCTCGGTCACATTCCTGGCGGTGGCAAGCACTCGCAGATTTTCGGCCATCTGGGTCGCCAGTTTTTCGTGGTCGGACTGAAGGCTTTTCAGGGCAGAAGGGGCCTGGGCGTCCAGGCGCTCGGATTCGTGCTGCACGGCGCGGGCAAGCCCCACATAGGCCTGGGCGATTTCAGCCTTTCTGGCGCTCAATTCTGAGGCCTGCTTGAAATGTCCGGCGCGAAGCAGAGTGGTTTCCTCATTCATCACCTCAACCAGATCGGTGAGAGAGGCCTTTGTTATTGCACAAAGATCTGTTGCATCCATCTGACGCAGTTTGGCTATGCGTTCAACTGCCGTGTCGGGTGCCGGTTTGTTTGAAGATGTCATGGATTTTTGTTTCCTTCCTGGTAGCTTGCAGCTGCCTGAGTGTGCGCTGAGCCGTAGGTGGCAAATTTGCTGGCGCTTTCCTGCGCAGTGAGCAGGTTGGCCATAATCTGGTCGGCGATGCCGATGCCGCCGGATTTGGCCAGAGCCGCTGCGAATTGTTCGGATTGCATGGAACGCCAGGTTTCTTCGCCGAAGCCGCCACCAAATTCGCTGTCGGTATCAATGCTTGTGAACATTTCTGAAACAAGGGTGTTCAGAAATACCGCTTCGAGTTCCTCGGCCTGCTGGCGCAATCTCTCGTTACCCGATCCTGTCATGACCTGGGGCGTGGTGAAGCTGGTGGCATAGGCGTCCATTACAGGACCTCTATTTCAGCCTGAAGGGCGCCGGTTGCCTTGATGGCCTGTAGAATGGAGATCAACTCGCGAGGGCCGATGCCAAGCGCATTCAGGCCGTCAACAAGTTGTGCCAGTGTCACGCCGCCCTGCACCATGGCCAGGTTGGAATTGGTGGTGTCAACGTTGAGATCGGTGCGTGGTATAGTGGCGGTCACCCCAAGGGTTAGCGGGTTGGGCTGGCTGACTTCAGGGCTTTCGGCAATTGTCACAGTCAGATTGCTCTGTGCCACGGCAACCGTTGAAACCCGCACATTTCGCCCCATGACAATGATGCCTGAATTTTCGTCGATGACGATTTTTGCCGGCTGGTCAGTTTCAACGATCAACTGTTCGATATCGGTAATCATATCTACAATATTGCCGTTGAAATTTGCAGGCAGGGTCAGGCGGACGGTTGCAGAATCCAGAGGGGTGGCCACGGGGGCGCCAATAAAGTCGTTGATGGCCAGCGCCAGCCGACGTGCGGTGGTGAAATCGGGATTGCGCAGCGACAGTCTGAGCGAGCGCTGGGCGCCCAGGTCAAAAAGCACCTCACGCTCAACCAGTGCCCCGGACGATATGCGCCCGGTCGTGGGAACTCCGGAAATGACAGTTGCGGCATCGCCCTGGGCCTTGAAGCCGTTGATGGCCACTGACCCTTGCGCGATGGCGTAAACCTCTCCGTCCGCCCCCAGCAGAGGCGTGACCAGCAAAGTCCCTCCTTGCAGGCTGTCCGAATCACCAAGGGCTGCCACATTTACGTCGATGCGCGACCCTTGCGCTGCAAAAGCGGGCAGGTTGGCGGTGACCATGACCGCGGCAACATTGGCAGTGCGCACGGTCTCGCCCAGTGTGTTGACCCCAAGCCGTTCGAGCATGGCCTGAAGGCTCTGCCGGGTGAAGGGGGAGTTGTTCAGGCTGTCCCCGGTTCCGTTGAGGCCAACGACAAGCCCGTAGCCGATGAGCTGGTTTTCGCGCACGCCTTCAATATCAACGATATCCTTGATTCTTGCGGCGGCATTGGCCGGCAAAACCGGAACCAAAACGAGACTTAAGGATATGAGTGCAGCGAGACTGAAGCGTGCAATTTTTTTTGCACCGGATGCAGCCGGTCCGAAATATTTGATTTGCGCAAAAGGTGTTTTCATATTTATTCCCCGATTTTGATGTGCCAGCCCATCCCCATGAGCCTTTGCACCAAAGACATGCTTGTTGCCCATTTGTGTTGCCAGAACCGTGCCAGATCGCCTTGTCAGGAAAAAATTCTCCATAATGCACTGAAAAACCTCATGAATCTCATGTGATGCAGGGTGCTTTACGGTGGGCGTGATGCCGCGCTGCGGTTGATGGCGCAAGAATTGCCTAGCGCATTAAGGGTTTGTTAAGGTTGCGGGCAGAATTTGCCGGTAAGATTTGATTGCATTTAAATGCGGAGTCGTTAGTGCGCATTGAGGGAACATTGCCAAGGAACACGGTTGGTCGCCGCAAAGGCGCTGGTGGGTCAGGCAGGGGTGGTGCTGTCTTTCAGGCTTCCCATTCCTCAGCCGAGAGCCGACCGGCAGCCAGCAGCGCTATGCAATCAGCGACCGGAATTGATACCATTTTAGCTTTGCAGGGGGTGGAAGACCCCGGTTTTGGCAAAAAACGCGCAATCAGACATGCGCAATCCATGCTTGATACGCTGGAGGATATGAAGGCCGACCTTCTGGCGGGGCGTGTGAGTGAAGGGCGTCTGAACCGTCTCATGGCTCTGGTCAGCCGGGCGCGTCAACAGGCGGATCCTGAACTGGAGGCGCTGGTTGATGATATCGAATTGCGCGCCCGGGTTGAATTGGCCAAACTGGGGCGGTTTACAGGGTAAACTGCCCTCCCAATTGTTTTTGCTGTCACTTCAAATCTTGATTTACTGGACAATAGCGACTTGCGGTCGCACCTGAGCGCTATTATACAGGCGCTCAAATTGCAGCCTTGGAGCAAAGACGTCATGGATGCGAAACTTACAGATACCGAATACCGCCCGAGTGAAAATGAGCCCTTTATGGGTCCCAAGCACGCCGAGTACTTTCGGAACAAACTCACCCGCTGGCGGGAAGATATCTTGCGCGAAAGCCGGGAAACGCTTGAGAGCCTTCAGGAAGAGAGCATCGCCCACGCCGATATGGCCGACCGGGCTTCCTCGGAAAGTGATCGGGCCCTTGAGCTCAGGACCCGGGACCGCCAGCGCAAGCTGATTGCCAAGATTGATTCAGCTCTCCGACGCATTGACGAGGGCACTTACGGTTATTGTGAAGAAACCGGGGAACCGATTGGATTGGCGCGGCTGGATGCACGCCCTATAGCGACCCTCTCGCTGGAGGCGCAGGAAAGCCACGAGCGGCGCGAAAAGGTTTACAGAGACGACTGAATATTCACGGCTATATCTGACTAGGGTCAGGACACTAATCAGATATAGCCGGGGTCAGATAGCGTGTCCTGAGATGCGCTATGAAATATTCCGGGTTGAGTGCTTCACCGGTAATGGAAAGCATCAACTCAGGCGTTGAGGCCCGCGCGCCTTTTTCCCAGATTTTGTCTTTTCGCCACTGATTTAGGGCTGAGAAATCGCCCTTTTCAATTTCGCTTTCAATCTTGGGCAGATCTTTTTTCATTGCTGCCCACTGCTGGGCCGCCATCATGGCGCCCAGAGTGTAGGAGGGGAAATAGCCAAACAGACCGGCGGGCCAGTGTACGTCCTGCATGGGACCATCGGCCAAATTATCTTTCGTTGAGAGGCTCAGATACTGATTCATTTTTTCGTTCCAGACCTCGGGAATATCACCCACTTTCAGTTTTTCTGATATCAGGTCCTGTTCCATTTCGTAGCGCAGGATTACGTGCATGGGGTAGGTGACTTCGTCGGCATCGACCCGGATGAGACCGCGCTTGACCAGATTGACGTGAGCAAGAATGTCCTCCACATCCCAGCCATCGAACACTTCTTTTCCCAGATGTTTGCTGACCAGTTCCATGGCCCAACGCCAGAACTGGGGGCTGCGCGCCAATTGCATTTCTACGAACAGGCTTTGACTTTCATGCATGCCCATGCCGCGCGCGCTGTTGTGAGGCCAATGGGCATTCTTGCGTGGCAGGCCCTGTTCGTACTGGGCGTGGCCGGTTTCGTGCAATACTCCCATAAGACCGGGCAAAAAATCCTTTGTGGTGTAACGTGTGGTCATGCGCACATCAGTTGGCACGCCACCGCAGAACGGGTGGTGACTCTCGTCCAGCCGACCATGGGTGAAGTCAAAGCCAACCGCTTTCATTAATGCCAGTCCCAGTTCCCGTTGCACTTTTATGGGATAGGGACCGTTCAGGGGCTTGAGGGGCCGGTCTGCCAGTCGTTTCTCCTGAGCTGCCAGCACTTGGGGCAGAAGTTCAGCCAGACTGGTTTTGAGTTTTGAAAAAACGGGGTTGATGTCGGCGGTCCGGTTTCCCGGATCGTACTGCTCCATCATTGCGTCATAGGGGGCAAGGCCACTGGCTTCAGATCGAAGCTGGGCTTCCTCGCGGGCAAGGGCCACAACTTCACCCAGCGCCGGAGCAAAGCCCTTCCAGTCTCCTTCAGGCCTGAGTTCGCGCCAGAGCTGTTCGCAGCGCATGGAGATATGGGTGCGCCGCTCTACAAAATCAGGGGACAGGCAGGTCAGGTGCAGGTATTGGCGCTTGAATTCCAGCAGCCCGAGTTCTTGGTCCTCGTCCAGGTCTTCGTTTTGCGCCGCATCAATCCAGTCCGCAACATGTGGTGCGCTTGCCAACTCGTGGCGCATGCCCGAAAGCGTCGCCATGGCCTGAGCGCGCTGGTCGCCACCGCCCACCGGCATGCTGGTTGCCTCATCAGCCCCAAGGATGGCCAGGGCATGGTCGAGACCGGCCAGTTTGAGATTGTGGGTATCGAGTTTCTCATATGACATAGGGATTGCTCCTCAAGGGGCTTGAACGTTTCGCTTTGACACGGCGAACGGTAAAATAAAAGGGGCGCGGCCAATTCGGGGGAATGCCGCGCCCCGTTAACCGGGAGGTGTTGTGCTTCAACCTGAAGCTCAAGCTTTCCCGGAGTGCCTTCGCGCCATATTCGGGGGAAGCGCGAAGGGCAAAAGTGTTGAGTTCTGCTAGAAGGGCAGAATGGCGTCCAGAACCTGCTGGCCATAACGAGGCTGCTGGACATCGGTTATCTGTCCCCGGCCACCGTAAGCGATACGGGCCTCGGCAATTTTTGAAGACTGGATGGTATTGTCCGCCTCGATATCCTCAGGGCGTACTATGCCGGCAACAATAAGATCGCGCACTTCAAAGTTCACCCGGACCTCCTGCCGCCCTTCGATAACCAGATTTCCGTTGGGCAGAACCTGGGTGATGACGGCGGCAACGTCGGTTTCAAGGGTCTCAGAGCGGTTGACTGAGCCGGTTCCTGAATCATTGACACCTGAATTCACGTCAATGTCAGCAGAGGTGATGACGTCGGGCATGACAGCGCCGAATATGGACCCGAGTACGCCGCCAAGTCCGGCAGAGTTCGTTGAACTGCGGCCCCGTGTGGTCTGATTGGCAATCTGGGCTTTGTCGGCGATGATGATCTTGACTGTGAGAATATCACCGACGCGGTTGGCGCGCTGGTCCTTGAAGAAGCCCCGCGCGCCATTGCGGAACAGGGAGTTTGGCTGATAGGAGGCAACCACCGGTTCTGGCATGGGCATGACCACGGGACGATAGCCAGCCTGTGCAGTTGGATTTTCGATCGCCGAAAGAGTGGGCGTTTGCCCGATCTGGGTGAGGCGTTCAGCAGCGGTGCAGGCACCAAGAGTGCCCACAAGAGCCAGAGTTGTGATGAGTTTGAAGAGTTTCATTTTGTCATTCCCCCGAAGGACAGGATTAAAGTGAAGCGACACGGTTGGAATTGCTTTGAATTTCCACGGTGCCGGGGTTGATCGCGATGCCCTGAACGACTCTGTTGGACAGGAGGTTGAGAACTGAGACCACCTGGCCCTGGCTCGCATCAGCCAGAGCCTGGCCTTTGACCGTCAGGGTCAAAGCGCCGGTTTTCAGATAGAGTGTGACGATATCGTTGCGTGAGATAAGAATGGGGTCGGCCACATCATTAAAGCGGACCGGTGTTCCCTCGCGCAACTGGCGCAATAATTGACGGCCCACGAGTTGGTCCAGATCGGGGGCGTTTTGCGCCTGCGCGGATTGTAGAGCGACGTCACGCATAATGAAATCGGAGCTCTGAAGAATTGTTCCGGCAGGCAGGGAGCGGGTCAGGTGCGGTGTGGAAACCGAGAAATCCAGCCTTCCTGAGTAATCAGCGTATCTGCTTTGGCCGGCAATTTTGAAACGAGCGGTAAACCGGTTGCTGCCGGGGATATAGCGCAGGGATTGAAGGGTGATGGGATTATCGGTTTGCGCTGCGTACAGTTCACCGGGCTGCTTGTCGAACCGGGTGTTTAAGTTGACCCCGGTTGGAAGCAGACCACGTGCGCTCAGGTCTTCGGCAATCAGAGTGTTGAGCACGTTGGCATCAACTCTTATGCCACTGCGTTCAACGCTGACATTGGAAAATCCGGGGTTTTCAAATTCCGTGAAGCCAGCTTTGCTTGCGGCAAGGCGGATACTCTCAAGGCTCACCTGGCCTTTTGTGCCAGGGGCGGGCGCCATGAAAAGACCTTGTTCGGCCAGCCTGCCGGCATTGTCGAACATGTCGCCAACGGTCACCACAGAGTCGATGACAACGATGTTCTGACGCAGAACGGGAGCGCTAAATGCAGGGGCCGCAGCCAAAATCGCGGCCAGACCGATCACCAGTCTTTTGAATTGCTTGCTCATGTTATTAATCTCCTGGTTCTTGCGCCTATCGGAGCTGGCTGGTTGCGGACATCATTTCATCAGCGCCTGCGACCACACGGGAGTTCATCTCGTAGGCACGCTGGGCGGCGATGAGGTCGGCAATTTCGGTGACCGCGTTCACGTTGGAGAGTTCAAGGTACCCCTGAAGCAGGCCGCCCAAGCTGCCCGAGTTGGGCACCCCGGTCTGGGGAGTTCCGCTGGCGTCGGTTTCCACGAACATGTTGTTGCCGATGGATTCCAGTCCTGCCTTGTTAACAAAACGCACCAGTTGCAGTTGCCCGAGTTGGGTGGGGCTTGAGTCATTTTCCAGATAGGCCTGCACGATGCCGTCATCGGAAATGGAGACGCCTCTTGCGGTGCCGGGAATGATGATCCCGGGTTCAATCTGATAGCCGTCAATGGTCACTATCTGGCCGGTTGCGTCCCGCTCAAATGCACCATCCCTGGTATAGGCTGTGCGCCCGTCGGGCAGAGACACAGAGAAAAACCCTTCGCCCCTGATGGCCACATCCAGGTCCTTTTCGGTGGGCTCGACGCTGCCCTGGCTCATGATGCGCGAGGTTGAGGCAGTCTTGACGCCCGAGCCGATTTCTATACCGGCTGGCACCTGAGTACCTGCATCCGAAGTCAGGGAACCGGCCCGGCGAATGGTCTGGTAAATCAGGTCCTGAAACTCGGCACGCTGTCGTTTGTAGCCGGTGGTGCGCATGTTGGCGATATTATTGGAAATCACTTCAACGTTGCGCTCCTGGGCGGCCATGCCCGATGCTGCGATATAAAGAGCTTTCATGGTTCGTGTCCTTTTTTGCTCTGTTAGCTGGTCAGGTTGCCCAGAGTCTTGATGGCGTCGCGGCGCAACTCGTCCTGGCGCTTTATCAACTGGGCAATGGATTGATAGGACCGGTTGACCCGGATCATTTCGGAAATTTCTGTAACCCCGGAAACGTTGGAACGTTCAATTGAACCCTGGATAACGCGGGTGAGGGGAGAGGGGAGAGGTTGTCCGCCTGAAAACAGGTTTCCCGCCTCGCGCATCAACGCTTGCATGTTTTCAAACTCGACAAGTCTCAGGGTGCCTTTGGCGCCGGCGCTTGAGGTGATTGAGCCATCTTCATTGAAGCGGATATCGGTCTCATTGGCCCCGAATCGAATCTGACCGCCTTCCGAGAGGACCGGGAAACCGCTGGCGTTCACCAGGGTGCCCGTATTGTCCAATTGCAGAGCTCCGGCTCTTGTCCAGCGTTCACCATTGGGTGTTTCAACGGTCAAAAAGCCATCGCCCTGGAGGGCAATATCCAGCTCATTGCCGGTTCTGGCAATGGCGCCAGCCTTGAAATCTGCAACAGTTGCCCAGTCCTGCGTGTAGCTAAGCGACTGATTTGCCTTGGAATATTCCCCATGCTTGGCGACTGGCATGACATACTCTTCATAGAGCATAGATTCGGCCTTGAAGCCTGTGGTGTTTATGTTGGCCACATTATTGGCCACGACGCTCATCTGCCGCCTGAGCGCTATTTGTCGTGACAGAGCTATAAGTTGCGCGTTTTCCATTTTACGCGATCCCCCGTTGTTTTGACCGACACCAACTTCCCCAAGCCGGCGGGTCTGCCCGTTACATTGCAGACAACGTGCCAACTTCAATAATTGAATGTATTCAGCATGTTAGGTGTGTTTGGTGATGGTGCTCAGCGCGCAGATCTTGCGGAGGGGCAAGTCCTGCCGGGCAAAAATTGCCGGCTGCGGGGGTAATCGTAACCATTCGTTAACCATGGAGCGCTTACCTGCCTTAAAGCGAACAATATTGGTGCTGGCCTGCATGTGAACTCACGAAACAGTTCTAAGGGGCAGTATGACAAGAGCGATGCACGAACGATGACTGACGAAGCCCAGGACCCTGAAACCGACGAGAATGGTGAAGGTGAAGAGGATGCCCCTAAAAAAGGCAAGCTCAAGCTCATCATTATTGCGGCTGTTGCGCTGGTCGTTCTGCTGGGAGGTGGCGGTGCCGCCTATTTCTTCTTGTTTTCCGGGGGGAGTGATGATGGGGAGGCGGAAGTTGCTATCGCAGCGGTTGAAACCTATTTTTTCGACCTGCCGGAGATGACGGTTAATCTTGCAAGCACAGGTGAGGAGGAGCAGTTTCTCAAGTTGAGCGTGTCCCTTGAGCTTGAGAAAGAAGAAATGGTTGAAGCGCTGGCACCACGCCTCACATTGGTTATGGATGCGTTTCAGGTTTATCTGCGCGAACTCAGGCGCAGTGATCTGGAAGGGTCGGCGGGCATTTATCGGCTTAAGGACGAATTGCGCCGCCGGGTTAACCTGGCGGTCTACCCGGTGCAGGTGCGAAACATTTTGTTCAAAGAAATTCTGGTTCAATAGGGGGTGTTGAATGGCTGATCCAGAAGAGGACCCGGACAAACTCGCTGAAGACTGGGGCCTCGATGCCATGATCGAGGGTGGCGAGGGGAGCGGAGGCGACGATGCCGAAGCGGAGGGTGGCATAGATGATGCCATGGCCGCCGAGTGGGCCGCAATGATTGAAGGGGATGACGAGGAAGAAGACGGGAGCGTGGACCGGGTCCTCAATCAGGATGAGATTGACAACCTGCTGGGGTTTGATGAGTCGGCGCTTGGCAGTTCTGATCTCACCGGCGTTCAGGCGCTGATAAATTCCGCTCTGGTTTCCTACGAACGCCTGCCAATGCTGGAAATTGTGTTTGACCGGCTGGTGCGCCTGGCAACCACTTCGCTGCGCAACTTTACCTCTGACAATGTGGAGGTATCGCTGGATTCCATCACTTCGGTCCGCTTTGGTGATTATCTCAATTCCATTCCCCTGCCTGCAATTCTCTCGGTCATCAAGGCCGAGGAGTGGGACAATTTTGGATTGCTGACCATAGATTCAGGCCTGATTTATTCGATGATTGATGTGTTGCTGGGGGGGCGCAGAGGAAACGGCGTTATCCGCATTGAGGGGCGGCCCTATACAACAATCGAGCTTGCACTGGCGCGCCGGCTGATCGAAGTCATTCTTGACGACACACACAAGGCTTTTGAGCCGCTGACCAATGTACATTTTTCTCTTGAGCGACTGGAGACCAATCCCCGCTTTGCAGCCATTTCCCGGCCCGCGAACGCTGCTATTCTGGTGGAATTGCGCATTGATATGGATGACCGGGGTGGGAAGGTCGAAATCCTTCTGCCCTATGCGACCATAGAGCCTATTCGCGAGCAATTGCTGCAAATGTTCATGGGGGAAAAATTCGGGCGAGATGCCACCTGGGAGGGGCATCTGGCCACAGAGATTTTTACCGCCGATACCGAAATCGAGGCGGTGTTGCATGAGGTGGACCTGCCGCTTTCGCATTTTATGAGTCTGAAAGAAGGCGAAACGCTTATGTTTGATCGCACGCCGGCGGATCCGGTGAAGCTGCGCTGTGGAGGCGTCGAAGTCACTGAAGCAATCATGGGGCATATCGGGAATAATATTTCAGTCAGGGTATCCCGACTGCCGAATCCGCCCAAGGTAACGATGGCGGTGTTTGAAGCAATGGATGAGCAAGCGGAGAAAACGGTATGAGCGGTCTGCCTTTGGGGATGATTATTGAAACTGTGGTGGCCATATTGCTTGCCTTGACCATTGGTTATTGTGTCGTACTCAACAAACGCCTGAAAATGCTGCATTCGGACCGGGAGACCCTGCGCGAGATGATCAATGACCTGGTGCAGGCGACCACTCTGGCAAACGGGGCCATCAAGCAATTGCGCGAAGTTGCCGTGGAAACGGATATGACGTTGAATGCCCGGCTTGAAGAGGCGGAGCGGTTCGGACTGGAACTTGCCAACCATGTCACTGCGGGGCAAAGCGTGCTTGAGCGTATTGCAAAAATTACCAGCGCAGCACGCAATTCCGTAACTATCGCGCCAGTGGCACCTCCCGTCAGCCGGGCCGAACAGGCAGTTGAGGCGCTCAAGACTCACAGCAAAAGCAAGGGTCGCGCGGCGTGAAATCCATTCGACTGCTCCCCGTTGTTCTGGTTGCCATAACCGCCTTGCTCCTGCTCAAGGGAATTGGACTGGTTACACAGGGCGGTTATCTTCTGGTTGGAAATTCCAGGGCCCAGGCACAAACATTGCCTGACACCGGTCCGGTAGAACTGACAGCGGCGGAGGTGGAGGCGGCGGCGCGGGCAGCCGAGGCTTTGTTCGCTGAAGAGGATACGGAGCAGGTGGAAACGCCTCAGCCAATGGCTGGTGATGATCCTTCAAAAAATGAGACTGAGCTGGAGTCACAACCTCTCACAGAAACCACAGAGACAATGGCAGTGCCCGCTGAGGGTGATGAAACAACCGAAGCGCTTGAAGACGAAACCCTTTCGCCCACCGAGCGGGCAGTGCTTCAGAGGCTGCGGGCGCGGCGGGTTGCTCTTGATGCGCGCGAGCAGGAGCTGGAGTTGCGGGTGGCTCTGGTGGAAGCTGCGGAGGCGCGGCTGAACGAGCGTATTGCCAGTCTTGAGCAACTGGAGGCACAGGTTCAGGCGCTTGTAGACCAGAGAAATGCACAAGGGGATGAGCAGTTTTCAGCCCTTGTCAGCATGTATGAAAACATGAAGTCCGGCGATGCCGCGGCGGTGTTCAACACGCTGAATATGGAAGTGCTTTTGCGTCTCGCCATCAACATGAACCCGCGCAAAATGTCTCCCATTCTTGCCGATATGCAAACCGACAGGGCCCAGGAACTGACCGTGCGCATGGCCACCGCTCAACTGGAGACGCTACCAATGGAAATGGCGTCAAACTCTGCGGCTCAGAATAATTCCGACCTGCCCCAGATCATCGGCCAGTGATATGACAGAGATGCGAAGCTGATGACAACTCAGCGGGCCGGTGGCGGAACTTTTATGTTGATCTGGTGCGAATGGCGCAAATTAGGGGGAAGTTAAGCGCTGACTTTTACGCTGGAATAACAGGCAGCAGGTTTGACAGGTCGCATGCGGGAGAAGTTTAACAGGTTCGGATATGATGGGGGCAGGTTCGCACAATTGCGTTCCGCGTTCATTGCTGCGCTGCTTTCAATTGCATTAAGTGCGATTTCTGCGCCGGGAATTGCGCAGGAATCCATTGATATTTCAGCTGAAAACATGGATGGCTTTGGGCGTGTAGTTCTCACGTTCAATCTGCGGTTTGATTTGCCGCCCTATACAATGCGATCTGAAAATGGCGTGCTGTCCCTGGAATTTGAAGACCAGCTTGATGTGACTTTGCCCGACATCAGCGGCGCTCTGCCGGAGTTTGTCGTGATATCGCGCATTGACCCTGACCGGCGTGGACTCCGTTTCGGCTTGAAAACAAATGTCACTATCAACCGCATTGAAGCGGGTGAGCGGCTCTATATCGACTTCCTGCCCGCAGACTGGCAGGGATTGGCGCCAGCCCTGCCTGAAGATGTAGTGGCTGAATTGGCACGAAGGGCCCAGGATGCAGCAGCGCTTGAGGATTTGCGGCGCCGGATTGAATTTGCCCGGATCAATAATCCTGAAGCTTCTCTGAGTGTCGGGCGGCACCCGACATTTATTCGCCTGCTGTTCAACTGGAGTGATGATACCGAGGCCAGTTTTGTCCTAACCGGGGACACGGCACTGCTGGAGTTTGGCTGGCCGGTGGATATTGACCTGTTTCCTCTGGTATCGGACCTGCCGGATGAAATTCTTTCAGTAGAGGCAAACAAACAGGTGGGTTCCAATCAGATTGAGTTCAAATTCGCTGAGGGCGTCGTTCCCCGCTATTACAAGAATTCCGAACGTCAATACGTGATTGATATCGATATGCTGACGCCCGATATAGGTGCTTTGAGTGCAGAGGATCTTTTGGCAGCTGCGCAGGTGGAGAGGGCGCAACGGCAAATGGCAGAACAGGAGCGGGCACGCGAAGCGGTTCGCGGCTCGGAAATGCCTAATGCTGTCCCTGCAACCGATCAGATTGAGTTGACCCCTCAAGTCACGGAAATTGGCTCAACCATTCGCATAACATTTCCCTTTGAAGAGGAAACTCCAGCGGCTGTGTTTCGCCGGGGCGACATTTTATGGATGGTTATTGATAGCACGGTGAATATTAATGCGCCGGACAACCCCGAGGTGCTGGGCAAGATCAGTGATGATTTTTCCACGGTTTCCGCCGGGGATACACAGATTGTGCGCATCAGGCTGAATTCAAGTCGGCTGGCCAGTCTTGGCTCACAGGGCCGAAGCTGGGTTTTGTCTCTTGGTGATATGCTGATGGCGCCAACGGAGCCCATCCGTCTGGACCGACGCCAGGATGAGGATGGTCTTTATGAGGTGATTGCTGACCTGGACCGACCGGTAAGAATTCACCAGTTACGCGACCCCGAAGTCGGGGACGTTCTGGAGGTGGTCACTGCCTTTCCTCCGGCACGGGGTATTGTTCGCACTGTCCGGTTTGTAGATTTTTCCGCGCTGGCCTCGGTTCACGGGCTCGTGGTCAAGCCCGCCTATGAGGGGTTGGAAATTTCACTAAAGCGGCGTGAAGCCATTTTGAGCGCACGGGGCGGGTTGATTGTGTCGTCCCTGCTCGAGACCCGTTCTCTGGACGATTATGATGATGCGGTTGAGCGGCGCGGCTTTATCAATCTGGCGGATATGGTGGAAACTGATCCGGCGGAACTATCAGTCCGGCGGTGGGAGTTGCAGACGGGGATTTCCCAGACTCAGGGGCGCGAGCGTGAGGAAAAACGACTGGAACTGGCTCAGCTGTTGTTGGCCAACCGCCTTGGCTTTGAGGCGCTGGGGGTGCTCAATGTTATGGTACAGGACGGTAAAGCTGACGCCCTCATGAACGATGTTCTGACAAGCATGGCGGCGGCCAACGTTGTTGCAAATCGCTCTGAAGATGCTTTGGATTTGCTCAATGAAACAGCTCTTGCCACCGAGGTTGATGCGTTGATGTGGCGTTCTCTGGCTCGGGCTCAGGCCCGGGATTTTGTAGGTGCGCGTGCTGACATTCTTGCTTCCGAAACCATCGTTGAGGCTTATCCTGACTGGGTAAAAAACCGTTACTTTCTTTCTGCGGTGCGGGTGGGGGTTGAAGCCGATGATATTGATTTGGCGTTACGACTTATCGGGCGGGTCGATTTTTCAAGATTGAGCCGCGATCAGGCAAGTGAGTTTGAGTTGCTTTCAGCACGCATTGACGAAGCGGAGGGGCGGCTGGATGAGGCGCTGGACACTTACGGTCGTGTAATAGCGATGGATGTCAGACCCACCCATGCCGAGGCCGTATACCGCACCATTGCCCTGCTTGACACTATGGGCCGACTGGATGATGCCAAGGGGGTTAAAACCCTGTCGCAAGCCTCAATTGTTTGGCGGGGCGGGCCGGTGGAAGCGCAGATGCTGCAATTGCTGGCACGTTTGCAGTTCAGAATCGGTGACTACCGGGGAGCGTTCACAACGGTTAAGGAGGCGGCGGAAACGCATATCGAAACCGATGAAATCATCGCGCTGACCGAGGAGGCGCAGCTTGCCTTTGCAGACCTTTACCTTAACGGCGGTGCCGATAGTTTCGACGAAATTGAAGCGCTGACATTGTTTTATGATTACCGCTATCTGACGCCCTCGGGCGCAAGGGGGGATGTGATGATCCGCAACCTTGCACGGCGGCTTATTGGTGTTGATTTGCTGGAGCAGGCGGCCGGTTTGCTGGAATATCAGGTGGATACGCGGCTGGACGGGGCCGCCCGCGCCCAGATTGCCGCTGACCTTGCTGTTATTCACCTTGCTAACAGGGAGCCTGAAAGGGCTCTGAATGTGCTTAATCGCACCAGCCTTGCGGGATTGCCGCCAACGCTGCAGCGCCAGCGCCGCCTGCTGGAGGCCAGGGCGTTGATTGATGTGGGGCGGTATGAGCTTGCCCGTGATGTTCTGACGCAGATGAGGGGCCGTGAAGCGGATTTGCTCAGGGTTGATTCTTTCTGGCGGGATCAGCGCTACCGGGAAGCTGCTGAATTGTTGGAGCGTGTTTATTCCGAGCGCATCGGGTCGGTGCCGCTTTCCCAACCGGCGCGCATGAACCTTGTCAAGGCGGCTGTAGGCTATGTGCTGGACGATGACCGGATCGGCCTGGAAAGGGTTCGTCAGAAATTCTCTGAAGAGCTTTCAAATTCGCCTGAATGGGCGATGTTTGATTATGTCACCAGAGCGGTCACCCAGTCCGGCGCCGGATTCCGCGAGATTGCCGCCAAAGTTGCCGGTCTCAATTCTCTGGAGGCCTTTCTTGCCGCCTATGATAGTGCTTATGGAGAGGGGGGCGGGCTGGTGCCTTCCGCCGGGTCTGCGCAAAGCTAAGCTTGGGGGTAGGCTCTATGAATGAGGGGTTTGAGCCTGCTGCCGATAAAGTGTTGTCATATGGCATTGAGGCGCGGACCTGACCGTTTTACGAACCCGTTCAAGCAGCAATCCACCTTGTTGCAATTGTCATCTTCAGGTTACGAGTCCGGTGGTCCAAGTCTTTTCAGGTCACATAACTTCTCACGATGGAGCCTGCCACCAGGTACCAGCCATCGACCAGCACGAAAAAAATCAACTTGAAGGGCAGGGATATGACAATGGGGGGCAGCATCATCATGCCCATGGACATAAGCACCGAGGCGACGACCATGTCGATGATAATGAAAGGCAGAAAGAGCAGGAAGCCGATTTCAAAGGCCCGGCGCAATTCTGAAATCATGAAAGCAGGAACCAGAATGGTCAACGAAAGTTCCTCGGGGGTTTCTGGCGGCTCTTTTCCTGACATATCCATGAACAGGCCGACGTCCTTTTCACGCACATTGAGGCGCATAAATTCGTGCACGGGGGCTGCGCTCTGCTCAAATGCCTGTTCAAATTCTATCTCGCCTGCCATGAGCGGGGCGATACCTTCATCATAGCTGCGCTGTAATGTGGGAGCCATGATGAAGGCAGTCAGAAACAAAGCCAGCGAAATCATCACGGTGTTGGGCGGAGCAGTTTGCAGGCCGATGGCTGTGCGCAGAAGCGACAGGATTACAACGATACGGGTAAAACTGGTCACCATCACCAGAATTGAAGGAGCCAGAGAGAGCAGGGTGATCAGCCCAATTAACTGCACTGCCCGCTCGGTCAGGGAGGCGTCGTCGCCAAAGTTAATGGAGATGTCCTGTCCCAGAGCAGTCGTCGGCCAGAAGGTGACGACCGCCGCAATAATGAGAAGGAGGCCGAGAATTTCAAGCCAGGGTCCAGTGCTAACTGCGCTTGCTGGTGTCCCCCGGCTGGTCATTTTGGGTGTCGACTTTGATATCAGCTTCGGCGCTGGCATTCTCTGGTGTTGCCCCCTCTTCAATCGATTCCATGGCCTTCAAGTCGACCTCGTCGATTTTGTTCATATCTGAGTCGCCGGCTTCAGGCTCTGAATTATCCTGCTTATCTCGGGATGCCCCCAGATTTACGACTTCCAGAGTGCTTACCGGGCGCAACAGGCCGGTTTGGCGCAGGGAAGGGGTTATGCGTTCTTCATTTGTCTTGCTCAGATTGCGCAAACGGTCGAGCGGGCCGATTTTGTCGGAGATTGCAGATTGCTTTTGTTCTTCCTTGCCTTCCTGCTCTCTTTCTTTTTCCTGACGCATGCCTGCTTCGTTCTTTTTGCGCAGAATATTTGAAAGACCGAGGCGCTGGGCCGCGGCGCTGGCGCGTTCCATCGTGGGCTGAATGCGCCCGGTTTTGTGTTCCCTGCCTTGGGCATTTTCTGGTGTGCCGAGGGGGGCGGGAACAGGAATGCCGGTTTCAATTACCACATCGCTGTTGGAGCCGGTGATGATGAGGTGTTCCACATCGTCGCGGCGGACCAATACCAGCTGGCGCTTGGAATCTATGGCCATGGTATCAATCAGTGCCAGCCGTCGCTGGCGGCCCCGGCTTATGGACCCGGAAGCTTTGAACACCAGTTTAAGGGCCCAGACTCCGGCCACAATGAGAACGATAACAATCGTCAGGGCAAACAGAACGGTCCAGAAGCTACCTTCTCCGCCGCCAAAAATGCTGGTCAAAAATCCCAATACTCTTACTCCGCAATTATTCTAGTCAAATCCGGCGCCGATCACAGGTCGGCAATTCCTGCCCAAACATCTGCCAAACGTAGCAAATTGCAAGGACGAAATACAGCAAAAGACACATCAATTAACGACCTGTTAACCATGGACTGGGCAATAATTGCCGGTACACAGGAAAAGTGAGTCCGAAATGGGAATTGCGAACCTGCCGATTTTTCAGGCGCTCAAGAGCAAAATGGATTGGCACCAGGCCAGGCAGAAGCTTCTGGCCGAGAATGTGGCCAATGCTGAAACGCCCGGCTATCGGGCAAAGGACCTGGAGGCCTTCAGTTTTGAGAGGATGTTGAAGGGGCAGAACTCGCGCTCGGTTGCAACGACAACCACAAACGCTCGGCACATAAGTGCGGCCAATAGCGGCAATGACGGGTTTGGTGTCCGCTCCACGGCAAATTTTGAAATCACGCCGGAGGGCAACAGTGTGGTGCTTGAGGACGAGATGATGAAAATCGCTTCCAACCAGATGGATTATCAGGCTGCAACTTCGCTTTATACACGCTCGCTCAAACTTATTCGTTCCGCAATCGGGCGCAATTCCTAGGGGTCTGAGCCTGGGGTGGTTTTGGCGGTTAACTGGAGATATTTGACCAATGGGTGATTTTTCCACCTCTCTTAAAATTGCTGCCGGTGGGCTGCAGGCGCAATCGGCAAGAATGCGGGTGATCGCAGAAAACCTTGCCAATGTGGATTCTGCGGGGAAAACTCCAGAGGAAGACCCTTTCCGTCGCCGTATACCTACGTTCAAAGCGGTTTTTGACCGCGAAATGGATGCTTATAATGTGGAAATGGGCAAGATGGTTCTGGACACTTCCGAGTTTCAAACCCGCTATGAACCCGGGCACCCCGCAGCAGACGAGCAGGGTTTCGTCAAATACCCCAATGTCAACACGCTGATTGAGCTTGCGGATATGCGTGAGGCTCAGCGCAGTTATGAGGCCAACCTGAATATCATTCGTTCATCGCGGGCAATGTTCGGACAGACGCTTGATATTCTTCGCAGATAAAACGTGTCCCGAGGCAGTCATTCCCTGTTTGCCGGATAAATAACGTAGCTTAAACAAAAAGAGCGTTGCCAGAAAAGTTAGAACCGATTTTTCGCTTCGACATCGCGACCAGACAAAAGGACTGAAAGTCAATGAGCATACCTTTTTCCGCTGCCACTGCTGCCTATGGAAACGCCGCCCAGCTTGCGCAAGGGGGGGCAGGGGGCACCGGACCGCAAGCCACGGACGGGGGGGCGGACTTTGGCAAAATTCTGGCTGAAAGTGTGCAGTCGGTGGTTGATACGGGCAACCGGGCAGATCAGGTGTCTATGGATATGCTGAACGGCAAAGCCAACGTGGTGGACATGGTCACTGCAATTGCCGAGACAGAGCTTGCGGTGGAAAGCATGGTAACAGTGCGTGACCGGGTGATTTCAGCCTATCAGGAAATTATGCGGATGCCGATCTAGCCGGTGTTAGGGGGGCTTAACCATGGATAGTGCCACCGTTCTTGACGTTGCTCGCGAAGGTATCTGGGTGCTGATTATCGTTTCAGCTCCAATGATGATTGTAGGGCTGGTGGTGGGCGTGGTTATTGCACTGTTTCAGGCGCTGACCCAAATCCAGGAATTGACGCTGGTCTTTGTGCCCAAGATTATCGCTATTTTTGTTACAATGATCGTTGCTCTGCCGTTCATGGGCGCAACGATGGGCGTTTATATGCAGCGCATGGCCGACCTGATTGTTTCGGGGGGCTGAAAAATGGGCGCCCTCTTGCAAAGCAACGCGTCATGAATTTTGCGCTGGAATGGCTGCCCCAGACAGCATTCGCTTTTGTCCTGATATTCGGGCGCGTGGGCACCATGCTGATGCTGATGCCCGCCTTCGGGGAAAACAGTATTCCAGCACGCCTGCGCCTGAGTTTTGCACTGGTGTTTTCACTTGTTGTCTATCCACTGGTGGTTTCTGGAATTCCTGTGATGCCGCAATCCTTCGCCGGTATGGGGGCATTGCTGGGCCACGAGATGGCGGTGGGCTTTATTCTTGGGGGTATTGCCCGCATGATTGTTATGGCCACCCAGACTGCCGGTTCGATTATCGCCTTTCAGATGGGGTTGAGCATGGCGATGGCCTCGGACCCCTCGCAGCCGGGTGTGCAGGGGGCAATCATCGGAAACTTTCTGACCCTGCTGGGTATCACCCTGATTTTTGTTACGGATCTGCATCATATGGTGCTGGCCGCGGTTTATGACAGTTATACCTATTTCCCCGTCAGTGCGCCGCTGATGATTGGTGATGCGGCTTCTGCTGCTGTTGATGCGTTTTCCGGCGCTTTCAAGGTCGGGGTGCAGATGTCCGCGCCATTTATTATATTCGGGTTGGTTTTTTATCTTGGACTTGGGCTTCTGGCACGCCTGATGCCGCAATTGCAGGTGTTTTTCATTGCCATGCCGGCCAATGTGGGAATTGGCCTTATCCTGCTGGCGGTCCTGTTGATTTCCATGATGGGCTGGTACCTGTCGCAGTTTGAAAATACCCTTTCCATGTTGCTCGGGTCGGGGGTGACGTGATTTGGCTGATGAACCGGACAAGTCAGAAAAGACAGAAGAACCCACACAACACAAGCTTGATGAAGCTCACAAGAAGGGTGACGTTGCTAAAAGCCAGGAGGTGACCACCTGGTTCATGATGCTGGGGTCAACGCTGATGTTTGCGCTGGCGGCACCGGTTACTGCCAACAACCTGATGGGGCAGATGGGTCTGATTGTAGCTAACGCCGACCAATTTGACCTGGAGGGCGATGGTCTTGGCCTGTTGTTTTCGGGTCTTGCCAATACAGTATTGATCACCATTCTTGTTCCTTTGGCTTTTCTTGCGCTATTTGCGATTGCCGCCAACCTTGTGCAGCACAAACTGGTCTGGTCTCTTGATCCGGTAAAGCCCAAACTCTCCAAGGTTTCCCCCTTGAAGGGTTTCAAGAGGCTGTTTTCCGGAGAGGCCCTGGTCAATTTCGCCAAGGGCCTGCTCAAGCTGGGCATTGTGGGCGGTGTGTTGTTTATTGCCATGTGGGCTGAGCGTGACCGGCTGGATGCCATGATGACCGAGGACCCTTGGCTCATCCTGGAGACATTTCAGGAACTGGCGCTGAAGATTTTTGTTGCCACGCTTGCAATCGTCACAGTCATCGCCATCGCCGACTATTTGTATCAGAAAAACAAATGGTGGGAAAAGCAGAAGATGACGATAAAAGAGGTGCGGGACGAGCATAAAAATATGGAAGGCGACCCGCAGATCAAAGCGCGCATCCGTCAGCTGCGGGCCGACAAGTCGCGCCAGCGGATGATGGCAGCGGTACCCAAGGCGACCGTGGTTATCACCAATCCGACCCACTTTGCTGTTGCCCTGAAGTATGACAAGCAGATGGCGGCGCCCATGTGCGTTGCCAAGGGGGCCGATGCCATCGCTCTGCGTATCAGGCTGCTGGCCAAAGATTCCGATGTTCCCATTGTTGAGAACCCGCCGCTTGCGCGCGCGCTTTATGCCAGCGTCGATGTTGATCAGAGCGTGCCTGAAGAGCATTTTCAGGCGGTGGCCAAGGTTATCGGCTATGTGATGCAACTGAAAAGAAAGTCGGCATGGCGGGCATGATTTGCCAACAGGAGCGGGACTGTAAGAAATAAGACTTTACCCTACCCAAACACGGGCACACTTTGCTAGACTCGAAGGGCGGTGGGGTGAAACTGATTTGTTTTGCCGGGGTGCGGGTGCTTCGACTTTTGAGGTATTTCCGGGGGGCTGAAAACTGAGTGGGGCACTGAAAAAATTGAAACGCGTGGTTGACGACAACTATCCGGAACCGGCGGTAATGCGTGCTTCGGGGGGCAGTTTATGGCGCGTGGGCGCGCTGGCCTCGTTTTTCATCGTGATTGCGGTGGCGTTTTCGCTGTTCGGGGATTGGCTGACCTCTGAAATGGTTTTGCTGTTTCTTGCCATTCTGGCGGTCGTTGGCGTATTCGCCCTGTTTGCCCTGGCTGCCGGCCTGTTTCGCTATTCCGAGGGGGCAGACCTGCCCGGGCTGGCTCAAACTGTGCTCGACAGTTCAAAACACGGTATTGTTGTGACTGACAGGCGGGGCGTTATTGTTTACGCAAATGCGCGTTACGGGCAATTGTCAGCCACAGTGTCGGAGGGCCCGCCCGTGGGCGTGGCGCGGCTGTTTGCCAACCAGCCCGAAGCGGCGGAGGCGATTTACCGGCTGTCACGGGCGGCGCGTGACGGGCGGCATCTGATCGAAGATGTTCGTCTGGCCCGGTGTTTTGATGACCAGGAAATTGAGAGCAACAGGCCAGCCTGGTACCGCATCAGTGTTCGGGCGCTTCCAAAAACGCATACCAGCGACAAACAGAGCGTGGTCTGGCAGGTTGAAGACATCTCCGCGGATCGGGACAATCAGGAAAATATCTATCTCGAGCTTCAGCAGGCCATAGATTATCTGGATCATGCGCCAGCCGGGTTTTTCTCCGCGGATGCGAAGGGCCGTATCCAGTATATCAATGCAACACTGGCCAACTGGCTGGGGTTTGATCTGGCTGAGTTCGAGCCCGGGGATGTGCGGCTTGAACACATTGTCCGGGGGGACGGTGCCAACCTTTTGAAAGGTGGGCGGGTCGATGGGGAGATTGTCACCGAAATCATTGATCTGGACCTGGTGCATACCAATGGCACAAACGTGCCGGTGCGACTCTTGCACCGGGCGGCGCGGCGCTCCGACGGAGAATTGGGGGAGACCCGCACGCTGGTGCTTGATCGTAACAGTACCGGGGCCGAAGGTGAAGATCTGCGCGCCGCTGAAATCCGCTTCTCCCGCTTTTTCAATGATACGCCGTTCGCCATTGCCACACTTGATGATCTGGGCCGCATCGTGGCCACCAATGCGCCGTTTATCCGCATTTTTGGTGTCAGCGCCAGCACCCAGGTGGTGGAGAACATGCCCATTATTGAACTCATTGCCAAGGAAAGCCGGGAGGAGTTTGAAAAGGCTCTGGTCCGTGTTCGCAACAACCGTTCGGAGATTGCACCTGTCGATGCGTTGCTCAATGCAGATGGAGAACAGGCGGTACGTTTGTTTTTTTCATCCTCGGAAAAAATCGAGGGTTCCAGCGAAAGCGTCATTGTTTATGCGCTGGACATGACCGAATACCGGCGGTTGCAGGAGCAAATTACACAAGGGGCCAAAATGCAGGCCGTAGGTCAGCTTGCCGGCGGTGTTGCCCATGATTTCAACAATGTACTTACTGCAATCATAGGTTTTTCAGACCTGTTGTTACTTAAACACAAGCCCAGTGACCCCTCCTTTGCCGACATCATGTCGATCAAACAAAGTGCCAACCGTGCTGCGGGGCTGGTGCGTCAGCTTCTGGCGTTCTCGCGCCGGCAAACACTCAGACCACAGGTGCTTGAGGTGCCCACCCATGTGGATGACCTGACAGTTTTACTCAACCGCCTCATCGGGGAGAAATCCAGCCTTGATGTTTCTCACGGGCGTGATGTGTGGCCCGTCCGTGTTGATCTCGTGCAGCTTGAACAGGTGATTATCAACCTCGTGGTAAATGCGCGCGATGCCATGCCCGAGGGGGGAAGTATTTCCCTGCGCACCCGAAATGTCCCCGAGGCAGAAGCGGCTGCCTTTTCTTATCGGGGAATGCCGGCGGCGGACTATGTGCTTATCGAGGTTGAAGACACTGGTACGGGAATTCCCGACGAGGTAATGGAGAAAATTTTTGAGCCGTTCTTCACCACCAAGGAACAAAACAAGGGCACGGGCCTTGGGCTTTCCATGGTTTATGGCATTATCAAACAGACAGGTGGCTTCATCTATGCAGATACCGAGATGGGGAAGGGCACAACCTTTAGAATTTTCCTTCCCCGCCATATTCCGACGGAAAACGACATAAAAGTCATTACGGGCCAGCACGAGGTCAAAGACCTCACTGGCAATGAACGTATTCTTCTGGTGGAAGATGAGGAAAGTGTGCGGGCATTTTCGGCCCGGGCGCTGCAGGCAACGGGCTATGAGGTTTTTGAGGCTGACGGGGGGGAGGAAGCGCTGGAAATTCTAGACGAGTTGGACAACCGGATTGATTTGCTGGTCTCTGATGTTGAAATGCCTGAAATGGATGGTCCGGCCCTGCTGGCTGAGGTGCGCAAACGCCTGCCGCAGGTCAAGGTGATATTCGTTTCCGGCTATGCGCAGGAGAGCATCCGCAATGAATTGGCCGATGACCGCAGTGTTGAATTTCTGGCCAAGCCCTATACGCTCAACCAGATCAACTCCAAGGTCAAGGAAGTGCTCAGCGGGGTGGAAAACGAAGAGGGGCGGGGGTAAAGGGCGCCCGGATTTTTGGGCACCCCCTCCCTGCTCTCCGGTCAGGCTGCGAGTTTGGCTTGTTTTTTGTTTTTGTTCTCCACAAAGGCAATGTAGAGCGAGGCGGACACTATGAGAGCTGCCCCTGGCCAGAAACTGACGGTGGGCGCGTAGGCAAAGACAATCCAACTGGCCAGAGTGTTGATGGGCAGTTTCAGGTCGTCAAATGGCTGCAGATAGGCCGCGTCAGCCGCCGCATAGGCCCGGGTCATAAAATACTGCGCCAATGCGGTGACTATTCCCAACCCAACGAGCAGTGCAAAAGCAGAACCCGCAGGCACGGCAAAACCCGAGCCCGCATAAAAGGCGAGGTTTATGGGCGTTAGCAGAAGTAACAGATAAACCGTTATGGTTGCCGGTTTTTCGTCCCTCGTCAGAAACTTGGTAATCAGCGAGGCGCCGGCCCAGACAAAGGCTGCAAGAACCGGCAGCAGGGCTGACCAGGTAAAGGCCGACGACCAGGGTTCAAGAATTATCAGTGCGCCCGAAAAAGCAACAATAGTTGCCATGATGCGCGTGCCCGTCACCTTCTCACCCAGGAAAAGCGCGGCACCCGCTATCACAAAAAACGGCGATATCATCACCAGCGCAATAATCTGGGGAATAGGCATCACTGCAAAGGCGGAGACAAAAGCCTGCACCCCGACGGCTGAGAGTATAACGCGCAGTATGTGCCAGCGCAGATGGTTGGTGGCCAGCGCCTTGCGTCCCTCTCGCCAAATCCAGGGCAGGGCAAAAATCAGCGCGAACAGATATTGAAAAAACGCAACTGCGGGGGCGCTGACACCGTTGAATTGCTGGGAATATTGATTGGCGGCATTGACACCGGCAAAAGCAAGTGCAGCCAGCACCATAAACAGGGCGCCCTGAATGGCGCTGTTTTTCATTTTGGAGGCAGTTTGGTTCATTTATCGATTCCTTTCATCGCAAAACCCAAATTGCCTCAGGGGTTTTCGAATGGGAATCGACACGACGCTCAGGCGTACTTGTCGCACTCCTTGCGCGCCGATTGGCACCCGTTCTCTCTCATCCGGACTATGACCGTCGGCTTCGGAGTCTCACCGAATCTGCTGACCCGGCACTTTTCCCTGTTGGGGTGAGTGCCGGCGCTCGCGGGCTGATAGGCCGTAAAGGGCCCAAACACCGCCGGTGGGGAATTTCACCCCGCCCTGAGAACACTGACCACTCTCCGGGATTGGAGAGCAGCTCCGTACTTCATACTCTGTCTTTTATGGTTAAGCAATTGTCTTTGGTGACATGGGGGGAAGAACCTACTGGCCGCCGGGCAGGGGGGCATTTTTGTTGATGCAGCCCGCCTCCTGCATTGCCTGCCAGAATTCAGCGGGAATATCTGCCTGCCACCAGTCAAATATCTGGTTCATTTCGCTAACCGTGCGCGGGCCGGGGATGGTGGAAACCACTGCGGGGTGGGCGAGGGGGAATTGCAGGGCGGCGGCGGGCATTTCAACGTCAAACCGGTCGCACACAGCCTGAATTTTTGCCACGGCCTCTTCAACTTTCCCTGGTACCGCTCCGTAATCAAACGAGTTTCCGCCCACCAGTACGCCGGAATTGAACGGGCCGCCAATCACGATGGATGTGTTGCGCTTGAGGCATGTTTCCAGAAACGGAGACAGCGATGCCTGTTCAAGCAGGGTATAACGTCCCGCAAGCAGGCAGACATCCCAGTCGCCGAACTCAAAGGCTTCCATTACTACCGGCCATTCGTTGACCCCAAGGCCTATGGCTGAAATTGTGCCGGAGCTTTTGAGTTCGCTAAGGGCCCGGTAACCGCTTTCTTTTAAGGCTTGCATGTGAGCGGCGCTGGCTTCTTTGCCGTGGGTGCCGGGGTCGATATCATGGACGAGCAGGATATCAATCCTGTTGGTGCCAAGACGTTGCAGACTGTCCTCGAAAGAGCGCATGATCGCTTCGTAGGAATAGTCGAACACATCAACAAACGGGTATGGATTTTTCCAGCCATTGGGCCGCTCATAGGGTCCGAACTGGGGGGCGAGCAGACGCCCGACCTTGGTGGAGAGGATTATTTCGTCCCGCCGGTCGCGGATAGCATCACCCACCAGGTGTTCGGAGCGGCCAAAACCATAAAAGGGCGCGGTATCCACATAGTTTATCCCCCCATCCAGTGCGTGGGGGATGAGGGCCACGGCATCAGAGGTTTTTACCTCTTCCATAGAGCCGGCAAGGCTGGCAGTGCCAAAACCAAGGGTCGTTACCTCCAGTTCGGTTTTGCCGATGCGGCGCTTTTCGAACTTCATGTTACCGGTCCAATCTCTCTCTCTCTGCTTTTTGCAATTGGTATGGTAGGCATACCAGCCGCTCAGGGCAGCCTTTGTCAAGCCTGAGGCGGGCCTTTATGTTCTCAGCCACAAGCGGTAGCCTGACTCCCTCCTTCCAGCCGAATCAATATGGTGGTGATTTTGCCCTTATCCCGTGGCAAGGGTGTTTGGGGACTGGAAAAAACATTATACCTGTTGACAATCTAGAAACAAAATGAGAACAAACTGGGTACATAAATAGTTTTTAGCTCGTTATTGCGGTTTTGAGAGCGAGCTTGCAGGCAGGGCCACTGGCCCGGTATGAACAAAGGGATATGGATTATGGCAAAATCGTCGCTTCGCGTTGTAGAAGGGGGCTCAATGGACAAAAACAAGGCACTTGAGGCGGCCCTTGGGCAGATTGAGCGCAACTTTGGCAAGGGCTCAATCATGCGCTTGGGGGAAAATGCCATTCAGGAGGTTGAAACCATCCCTACTGGCTCTCTGGGGCTGGACATTGCGCTGGGGGTCGGGGGGTTGCCCCGGGGACGGGTGGTGGAGATTTTCGGGCCCGAGAGTTCGGGTAAAACCACGCTTGCCCTGCATGTGATTGCCGAAGCCCAGAAAAAAGGCGGTATTTGCGGCTTTGTTGATGCTGAGCATGCGCTGGATCCGGCTTATGCGGCCAAGCTGGGTGTCGACGTTGACGGCATGCTGATTTCGCAACCTGATTCGGGGGAGCAGGCACTTGAAATTACCGATACACTGGTTCGTTCGGGGGCGATTGATGTGCTGGTGGTTGATTCGGTGGCGGCGCTCACTCCGCGGGCCGAGCTGGAAGGGGAGATGGGTGATTCCCTGCCCGGGCTGCAGGCGCGTCTGCTTTCCCAGGCCATGCGCAAGCTTACCGGTTCCATTTCCAAGTCCAAAACCATGGTGATTTTCATCAATCAGATTCGCATGAAAATCGGTGTGATGTTCGGTTCGCCCGAAACCACCACCGGGGGAAATGCGCTCAAATTCTATTCCTCGGTGCGTCTTGATATTCGGCGTATTGGCACCATCAAGGATCGCGATGAGGCCGTGGGTAACCAGACCCGTGTAAAAGTGGTCAAGAACAAACTGGCCCCTCCTTTCCGGCAGGTTGAGTTTGATATCATGTATGGAGAGGGTGTTTCCAAAACAGGCGAATTGCTTGATCTGGGGGTCAAGGCGGGCATTGTTGAAAAGTCCGGCTCATGGTTTTCCTATGACAGCCAGCGGCTGGGGCAGGGCCGGGAGAATTCCCGACAGTTCCTCAAGGATAATCCTGCAATGGCCGATGAAATTGAGCAGGGGGTGCGTGAAAGCGCCGGTTTGATTGAGGCTGACATGCTCAAGAATATGAGCAAGCCCGAACCTGTACTTGAGGCCAAGGACACTGAGGTCAAAGGTATGGACAACCTGGGCGGCTGATAATTGCCCTTGTTGGGCCTGGTGCATATGCCTTCACAGGAGAGCTTTCCGTTGCTCCGGGCTTGGGGTGAGTACACGTAGCGCTGGACATGGGGTCAGGCGGCGCGATAAAAGGGTTTGCGAAACTTTCTCGGGTGGGTCTTTCGACCCACCTGCTTTTTTGTAACGGACCTTTTCATGACCAGCGTTAACGAAATCCGCCGCACCTTTGTGGACTATTTTATCAAGGAAGGTCACGAGCCGGTGGCGTCCGGCCCACTGGTTCCCCGGAATGACCCCACTCTGATGTTTACCAACTCGGGTATGGTTCAATTCAAGAATGTGTTTACCGGTGTTGAAAAGCGCCCCTACAAAACGGCCGTTACGTCGCAAAAGTGTGTCCGCGCAGGCGGCAAACACAATGATCTGGACAATGTGGGGCTGACGGCGCGTCATCTGACATTTTTTGAAATGCTGGGCAATTTTTCCTTTGGGGATTATTTCAAGGAACGGGCTATTGAGATGGCCTGGAACCTGATCACCAGGGAGTTTTCGGTTCCAAAAGACAAGTTGCTGGTAACTGTTTATCATGAGGATGACGAGGCGTTTGACTTGTGGCGCAAGATTGCCGGACTGCCTGAGGAGCGCATCATTCGCATTGCAACCAGTGATAATTTCTGGTCGATGGGCGATACTGGTCCGTGTGGCCCAAGTTCGGAAATTTTCTTTGACTATGGTGAGGATGTCTGGGGCGGCCCTCCGGGAAGCGCTGAAGAGGATGGTGATCGGTTCATTGAAATCTGGAACCTTGTGTTCACGCAGTTCGACCAGCAGGCCAATGGTGAACGTCTTGTCCTGCCCAACCCGTGTGTGGACACGGGAATGGGACTTGAGCGCATTTCAGCGCTGCTGCAGGGAACCAACAATGTCTTTGAAACCGACCTGTTCAGGGTATTGGTAGAGGGCGCAGCTCAGGTTACCGGTTCGAGTGGTGGTGATGAAAACCTGGTGTCGCAACGGGTTATTGCTGATCACTTGCGTTCAATGAGTTTTTTGATTGCCGAGGGGGTTTTGCCCTCCAACGAAGGGCGGGGATATGTGTTGCGCCGGATTATGCGCCGGGCCATGCGGCACGCAACTCTGCTGGGTTCAAACGAACCTGCAATTCACAAGCTTATGCCCGTGCTTGCTCAGGAAATGGGGCAGGCCTATCCTGAACTTGTGCAGGGCGAAGAAATGATTTGCGAAACAATCCGACTTGAGGAGGAACGGTTTCTCAAAACGCTGGCTCGTGGCCTGCAAATTCTGAACGAAGAAACATCCGGTATGGGCAAGGGGGATGTTCTTGAGGGAAAAAGTGCTTTCAGGCTTTATGACACCTATGGCTTTCCCCTTGATCTGACTGAGGATGCATTGCGCGCTCGGCAAATTAAAGTCGATCACGAAGGGTTTGCAAGGGCGATGGAGGAGCAGAAAGCTCTGGCGCGGGCCAGTTGGACAGGGACGGGGGCCTCTGCCACTGACGAAGTGTGGTTTGCCATAGGTAACAGGGCCGGAGCTACTGAGTTCCTTGGCTATGAAACCGAGTTCGCCGAGGGAGAGATTGTTGCACTGGTCAAGGACGGCCAGTCTGTTGACAGGTTGCAAGAGGGCGAGAGTGGCTTTGCTGTGTTCAATCAGACGCCGTTTTATGCCGAGGCCGGGGGGCAGGTCGCTGATACGGGTTTGCTCCGATCAGAGCGGGCCAGAGCCCGTGTGCTGGATGTCACCAAACAGGTTGGTGATGTGTTTGCGCATCAGATCGAGGTCACCAAGGGGTTTCTTGATGTTGGGCTTGCCATGCAGATGGTGGTGGATAGCGAGCGGCGCAAAGCGATCAGGGCCAACCATTCCGCAACCCACCTGTTGCATGAGGCGCTGCGTCAGGTTTTAGGCTCTCATGTGGTGCAAAAAGGTTCGCTTGTTTCGCCAGATCGATTGCGGTTCGACTTTTCCCACACCAAAGCAGTTTCTGCATCTGAAATTGCAAAAATTGAAGACTTGGCCAACCAGATGATCATTCAGAACGGTGCGGTAAAGACACAATTGATGGGTGTTGATGAAGCGCGTGAAGCCGGAGCTATGGCGCTTTTCGGGGAAAAATACAGTGATGAAGTGCGGGTTGTTTCAATGGGCACAATGCCCGACGGGCAGAGCACTGATCAAATCTATTCTATGGAATTGTGCGGGGGGACTCATGTCAGGCGTACCGGGGATATCGGGCTGGTTAGCGTTGTGCAGGAAAGTTCGGTTGCTTCGGGGGTGAGGCGTATAGAGGCTCTGACCGGCGCTGAGGCGCGAGCCTATCTTGGCGCTCAGAGCGAACAACTCAAAGCGGTAGCTGCGGCTTTGAAATCCACACCGAAAGATGCAGTTGAGCGGGTGCAAGCGCTGCTGGAAGAGCGAAAGAATCTTGAACGCCAATTGGCGGATGCGCGGCAAAAGCTGGCTCTGGGCAGTGGCGGCGGTGAAGCAAAATCTGTAACCGAAAGGATTGCGGGCGTGGCGTTTTCGGGGCGGGTGGTCAAAGACCTGCAACCGAGGGATTTGCGTGGGCTTGTGGACCAAAGCAAAAAGCAAATCGGATCAGGTGTTATAGCTATTGTTGGGACAACTGAAGATGGCAAAGCCGCCCTTGCCGTGGGTGTAACCAGCGATTTGACCGACAAATTGAGCGCGGTTGATCTGGTACGTGCGGGTTCTGCGGCTCTGGGCGGGAAGGGTGGCGGTGGACGGGCGGATATGGCCCAGGCAGGCGGCCCCGATGGCAGCAAGGCCGATGTCGCACTTGATGCCATTCGGGCCGCGTTGCAGAGCTAGAGCCTTTCATGTTTTGACAGAATCAAAACAAAAGCTCAAAATCTTTGTTTTGTCGCGTTTTCGAGCCGGATAACCGCACACACTTATCCTGAAAACGCTCTAAAGCAGTTTTCTGGCCCGCAGGGAGACGTGGCCGGAGCGTCCGATAATCACATGGTCGTGCAGGGTGATGCCGAGAGGGGCCGCGACCTCCTTGATGGCGCGGGTCATGGTTACATCGGCGCTTGAGGGGGAGGGGTCGCCCGAGGGGTGGTTGTGCACCAGAATGAGGGCGGTTGCCGAGAGTTCTAGCGAACGGCGGATGACTTCGCGGGGATAGACCGGCGTGTGGTCCACGGTGCCCACCTGCTGAACCTCATCGGCAATGAGTTGGTTCTTTTTATCAAGGAACAGGATGCGGAACTGCTCTTTTTCCTCAAAGGCCATCTGCGAGCGGCAATAATCAATCAACTCAGACCATGAATCAAGGACCGGACGTTCGCGGATATCATCGCGGGCAAAGCGCTGGGCGGCGGCGAGAATAACCTTGAGGTCGGTAACCGCCGTGGGGCCAAGCCCCTCTATTTCTTCAAGCAGGTGGGCGGGTGCGCCCAGAACTTCCGAAAAAGTGCCGAAGCGGGCAATAAGGGCCTTGGCCACCGGTTTGGTGTCGCGGCGCGGCAGGAGGCGGAACAGGATAAGTTCGAGCAATTCATAGTCGGCGATGGCCTCGGCGCCCGAGGCAACAAAACGCTGGCGCAGACGCTCACGATGGCCATGAAAGTGGGGCTTGTGGCTTTCAGCCATCCCCGTGGGTTTTTCGTTCTTTTTTGTGCGGTTGTTCATCTCGTTTCAGGCGAAGAGGGATTGAACAACCCGACCGGGGAGGTGGTGAAGACCTCGTTGCCGGTTTCAGTGATGCCGATGGAGTGTTCGCACTGGGCTGACAAGGAGCGGTCGCGGGTGACGGCGGTCCAGCCGTCGGAGAGGATTTTAACGTGGGGGCGGCCCAGATTTATCATCGGCTCAATGGTAAAAATCATGCCTGGCTTGAGCTCGGGGCCGGAGCCAGGGGTGCCAAAATGCATGATGTTGGGCTCGTCATGGAACAGACGCCCAAGACCGTGGCCGACAAAATCGCGCACGACGGACATGCGTGCGGATTCGGCATGGGCCTGAATGGCGGCTCCGATGTCGCCTGTTGTGTTGCCCGGAATTGCCGCTTCAATGCCGCACTCAAGGCTCTCATAGGTGATGCGGATGAGGCGTTCGGCCTTGCGGGAAATTTCGCCAACAGCGTACATGCGCGAACTGTCCCCATGCCAGCCGTTCACAATATAGGTAAGGTCAATATTGACGATGTCGCCTTCGCGCAAAACCCTGTCGCCGGGAATGCCGTGGCAGACCACATGATTGATGGAGGTGCAGATGGAATGGCGGTATCCCCGATAAAACAGGGTTGCGGGGATGGCTGAGTGTTCGTTTCCAAACTCAAAGGCCAGCCGGTCGAGTTCGCCGGTGGTGATGCCGGGGCGCACATGTTCTGTGAGCATATCAAGGGCGCGTGCCGTCAGTTGACCGGCCTTGCGCATCCCGGCAAAACCTTCCTCCCCATGCAGGGGAATTACTCCGGGCGCACGCTTTGACCGGGAATCCGCCTCAACATAGGTAACCATGAGCTATTCTCCGCAATCAGGCTTCAGGTGTGCATAAGTGCCCCTGAAACAAATCCCGGTTCCTATAAGTGTTCCAAAGCGGAAACGACAGGAAGGGAAGCTGCCAAGGTTATTTCTGCAGGACTTATCTGGCAGGAATAAGCCAAAGATTCAACGCCTTGGGTTTGTGCCTTTCCTTGCGCCTTTGCGTAGGCGGGGTCAAGGTCTGCGGCAAAGGCAAAACGGGTGCAGTCGGTGCGCTGTACCACATAAAGGGTGACGGCCCGATGGCCATCGCCCACCATTTTGGCCATTTCCTCCAAATGCCGTGCGCCGCGAGTGGTGACGCTGTCGGGAAATTCGGCCAGCCCCTGTTCGCGCGAAAAATGCACGTTTTTCACCTCCAGATAACAATCGGGCAGGCCCTCGCCGGTCAGGAGAAAATCAATGCGGCTTTTTTGACCATATTTCACCTCGGGGCGCACATTTGTGTAAGCGGCAAGCGGGGCAATGGTCTTTTCGGCCAGCGCTTCGGCGACCAGGCGGTTGGGCTGGGCCGTGTTAATGCCTACAAGTCCACTTTCAAGTTCCACGCTCTGCCACGACCAGGCCAGCTTGCGTTTTGGGTTGGAGGAATGGGAGAGCCAGACCGTAAGACCCGGCGCGCTCAACCCGGCCATGGAGCCGGTATTGGCGCAATGGGCGGTAACAAGCTGGCCGTCCTCAAGTTCGATATCGGCCAGAAAACGTTTGTAGCGCTTTATCAGGCGTCCGCGGGCAACGGGTTGGGGCAGGAGCATCTGAAAGACCTTTCAGGGCAAATCTGGTAAACAATTTCAGGCTGGCGGCTTGACCTGACAAATCGGGGCAGGCATCCCATATGTGATGGCATAATGGTGAACGAGGCGGAGGCCGGGAGCAAGTATTCATGAACACAAACCCACAACCAGTTGTGAGCGCCGGGCTGCTGGTTATTGGCGATGAAATTCTCTCGGGCCGGACGAACGACAAAAATATCGGCACCATCGCGCGGTTCTGCACGGACGCGGGCATTGACCTGCGCGAAGTTCGGGTGGTGGCTGATGATGTGGAGGATATTGTTGGGGCAGTGAATGCCCTGAGGGAACGCTATTCCCATGTGTTTACCACCGGGGGCATCGGTCCCACCCATGACGATATCACGGCACAATGTATGGCTAGAGCCTTCGGGGTGGAACTGGTGGAAAATCCTGAAGCCATTGCCATGATGGAGCGCAGGTTTGGCGAGTCCCAATCCCTCACCGCCGCCCGCAGACGCATGGGCCGTATTCCGGCCGGTGCCACGCTCATTGCCAATGTGGTCAGTGCCGCGCCCGGTTTCAAACTTGGCAATGTCTATGTGATGGCCGGGGTGCCAAAAATCATGGAAGCCATGCTGGAAAGCATCGCGCCAACGCTTGAGGGGGGAAGAAAACTCTATAGCCGCACAATCAAGGTGGGGGTTGGCGAGAGCGTGATTGCCGGGGCACTGAAGGGCATTCAGGACCAGTATGGGGACATAAAAATCGGCTCTTACCCCCGGATGGGGGAAAAACCGGTGTTTACCGAGGTGGTTTTGCGTGGAAGCGACGAGCGCAGGCTGGACGAAGCGACACAAAAAGTGCACAGAGCAGTGGACAAAGCCCATGCAGAACATGGGGTCGATTTTGGGTGACGGAGAAAAGGGCATGGAGCCGCAAAACAAATCATTCCCCGTAACGTGGGACCAGTTTCACCGGGATTCGCGGGCGCTGGCCTGGCGGCTGAACGAAGAGGGGCCGTTTTCAGCCATGGTGGCAATCACGCGAGGTGGGCTGGTTCCCGCAGCCATCGTTGCCCGGGAAGTCAATATTCGCCTGATTGAAACCGTGTCGGTGAAATCCTATGACCACCAGTCCCAGGGCAATATTGAAGTGCTCAAGCCCATTGCCGACCTGGTGCTGACCGGTGCGGCTTCGGGAAAGGTGTTGATTGTTGACGATCTGGTGGACACCGGGGCCACGGCGCGGGTTGTGCGCGACATGCTGCCGGGCGCCCATTTTGCCACCGTTTATGCCAAGCCCATGGGCCGGAAACTGGTGGACACATTTGTGACCGAAGTCAGTCAGGACACATGGATTTATTTCCCATGGGACCTGGATGTGGCCTATGCACCACCCATCCACGGCGGTACAGATTAGGGTCAGGGTAAGTTTTGCGGGCGTGGTGGAATTGGTAGACACACAGGACTTAAAATCCTGAGGAAGGTAACTTCCGTGCGGGTTCAAGTCCCGCCGCCCGCACCATTATTTATCTCGCGTTAATTCGCGTTTATTTTCGCTTCGCCTTATCCAAAAACCGGTGACCACTTTTCGGGGCTCAGCCGCTATTTTCGCTTCGCCTTATCCAAAAACCGGTGACCATTTTTCGAGGCTCAGCCGCCGCTCATGCCTCCGATGGGGTGCCGCACGAGCGTCGGCTCGCGTTGAAGCGCGCTAAAGTGTTCAATGGCACTCCTTCCAGCGGCACTATTTCTTAACATGACAATCGGGCCGCTAGGTGGAGTTTGTGTGACGCCAGCAGGTAATCAGCCTTCCCCGAGCCAATCAATTCACCCCGAAAAACTAGTGATAATTCTCCTGCACCGATGGAGGGAATTGCTCGCAAAGACTTGACTGGCAGTGGGACCAAATGAGGGAGTGGTAGTGACAATACGTCAGAAAAGGCTTCAAATACGCCGGAAAACATGGGTCAAGAAAGGTTGACATCAACAGTAACAATTGTCATACCAAAATAGAATGAGGGTGGAATGGTCCAGAAATTCTGTGTATTGGGATTGGGTTTGATGGGAAGCCGGGTGGCTCAGCGCCTGGCAGCCAATGGTCACGAAGTCGTGGCATGGAACCGCTCCGCAGGTCCGCGAGCACAGGCAGTCTCCAAATTTGCCCGGCTTGCCGCCACACCATCCCAAGCGGTGCGGGGAGCCTCGATTGTGCTGCTCCTGTTGCACGACGCCGGGGCTGTTGATGATGTTTTGTTCGCCGGAAATGCTGCTGAAGGTCTCAAGCACGGCGCTCTGGTTGTCGATATGGGAACAAATACGCCTGAGGCGGCACGCTGTGTTGCCCGACGGCTTCCCAAATCCGTGCGCTTTGTGGATGCACCGGTTTCCGGTGGAACCAAAGGGGCAGAGCAGGGCGCCCTTTCGATTTTCCTTGGAGCGCAGAAGGAAGATGTTGCCCTTGCCTCCGAGGCGCTCAGCGACCTGGGAACTGTTACTCATATGGGCGCAATTGGCCTAGGTCAGGCGGCAAAACTGGCCAACCAGATTATTGTCGCCTGTTCAATAGCGGGTTTGGCAGAGGGATTTGCTTTCGCCGAGGCATTGGGTCTGGACAAAGGCAGGCTTCGGCGCGCCATGGCTGGAGGGCTGGCAGACAGCAAGGTTCTAAAGACCATTGGCGCCAAGATTGTTGATGGGGAGTTTTCACCCTCTGGACGTGCTGCGACCCACCTCAAGGATTTGAATTGCGCCTTTACCCAGTTGAACGGGGCGGATGCGCTTAAAGCCACCGCCGCCGCTCATCACTACCTTCAGGATATTGTCAGCAATTTTGGTGACCTGGACCATGCGGCAATGTTTCTGAGTGCGCGGGGAACTCTGGGCACCAAGACAGGTGAAAAACACTCCGGCGCTTCATTGGTACCAGGCAACGCAACCAGCGAAAAAGTGATGCGCCTATGAGTTCGGGAACCGGCAAAAGCAATCCGGCGCTGGCTGTTTTGCGTCGTATCTTCGGGGTGAGCGAAATCGGCATCCTGTTTGTTCTGGTGCTTCTGATTGTTTTGGTCAGCTTCGTGCAACCCAATTTTGCCTCGGTTGCCTCCCTTTCAAATTTCGGTTCACGCGCCGCCTGGTTTGGCATTATCGGCCTTGGTGTGGTGTTTCAGCTTTCCATGGGGGAAATCGACCTGTCCACAGCCTCAATCTATGGCCTGACCATAAATGTTGCGGCGGTTGTCGTCGTCACCTTCGGGATTGACCCCTGGGTGGCCTCGGCCCTGGGGATAATCGTTGGCGTGGGTCTGGGGGCCTTAAATGCTGTCATGGCAACCGCTTTCAAGGTGCCGGTGATAATCATCACCCTGGGCACCCTGTCGGCCTTCAAGGGCCTGACCCTTATTGTGTCCGGCGGCGGGTTTATCTACGGCCTGCCCCGGGAACATTCCTTTTTCAAGGTGATGGGAGCCACCCCGCTGGGTGTGCCCATGGTCATCTGGGCGTTTGCCCTGCTTACGATCGTGCTCAGTGTCATCTATAATCACACCCGCTATGGTTTCATGGTGCGCTCCATCGGCTCCAATCCGCGCGCAGCCGAACTGAGCGGCATCCCCATCGCCCGGGTTCGAATGATAACATTGATGCTCACCGGCGCACTGTGCGGCATCTCGGGCATGTTGACCCTGGCCTTCTTTTCCACCGCAGACCCCAATCTGGGTGCCGGATACGAGCTTCTGGCCATTACCGCAGCCATAATCGGGGGCACGGCCCTGACCGGCGGGCGCGGCACCGTTGTCGGGGCAGCCCTGGGGGCATTGCTGATTGCGGTCATCAGCAGCGGAATCGTGCAATTTGGCATTACTGCCAACTGGAGCGTTTTTGTCACCGGCGTTCTGATTATCAGCGCCGTGGCACTGGATGCGGCAATCCGCAGGAGGCGGAGCCGATAGAGCAACGCGAGCAAACGCACGGGTTGTAAATCTGAGGGAAGAACTGGAGGAACAAAAATGAGTATTGTCAAAATTGTTTCAAGACTGGCCGGAGCGACTGCATTTGCAGCGGCAACCTTTGCGGGGGCCAGCGGCGCCGTAGCGCAGGAATTTGACTGTTCGGGTCTCACTGGAGCATCGGTTGTGCATTTTCAGGGTCCCTATACCAAGCAGCTGGCTATGGGTGCCCAGGCCGCTGTTGAGGAATGCGGTGGCAATTATCGCTCGGCCGGGCCGGCAGCCTTTGATACCGCCGCAGAAGTTGCCGCATTTCAGGACATGGTGCTGGCGGGGGCCGACGCCATCGTTGTGGTAGCCTTCCCCTCTGATTTCTGGATTCGTCCCATCGACGAGGCTGTAAATAATGGTGTTGTGGTCTCAACCTTTGACGTTGAATCGCCGGCATCCCTGGCGTCTCTGCATACCGCGCCCAAGCAAAAAGACCAGGGCACAATGATGGCCGATGTCATTGCCGATGCTCTTGGTGATGGGGCGGCCGGTACGATAATCACCGGCATCTGTTTGCCCGGACTGGCTCTGATTGAGGCCCGGGTAACCGGCTTCAACCAGCGTATCTCCGAACGCCTGCCCCAGGTCGAAGTGCTCGGCGCGTTTGACGTCAAGTTTGACCAGACCCAGAATTTTTCCGCCTGGCGTTCGGTCTATGATGCCAATCAGGGCGCGCTGGCCTATGTCGGGTTTTGTGAAAACGACCTTCCCAGTCTGGTGCGTCTTAAGGAGTCCACTGGCGGAGACTTCCAGATTGCTTCGATTGGCATAAATCCTGACGGTCTTGATGGTATCGAGCGCGGCGTTGCTCTGGCCGCGGTCGGCCAGAAGCCATTCATGCAGGGTTATGTTGCCATGCGCGCCATGCTGGAAAACATTGCCTCGGGTGAAAACATGCCGCGCGGCTGGATTGATGTGGGCCCTGAACTGGTTACAAGTGCCAATGTGGATGCGATTACCGCCCGTGAAGAAACCGTATCGGATGGCTATGAAGACATGCGAGCCTTTTACAATTCCGATATTGAGGCGATATTTGCGGACCTGCCAGGTTCGGTGCAGTCCTATTCCGACCTGCTGGCCCAATAGGTGAAATGTGGCGCCGCCTGACGAAAATAATCTACTGCTTTCTCTTTGCGGGATCAGCAAAACGTTTGGCGGTGTCACGGCTCTCTCTGGCGTGGATTTGAATTTGCGCGCCGGGGAGGTGCATGCGCTTTGTGGAGAAAACGGCGCCGGAAAATCCACCTGCATGAAAATTATTGCCGGTGCCGAACATCCCGATCAGGGGCACTATCTCTTGCAGGGGGAAGAGGTGTCCTTTCGTTCTGTCGCAGATGCCAATGACAAAGGCGTGGCGATTGTATTTCAGGAGCTATCCCTGTTTCCCGACTTTGATGTGGTGCAGAATATTTTTATGGGTCGGGAGCCGGGGCGCTTAGGGCTGATTGACCGAGCCCTGATGGAGCGCAAAGCGTCGCCCGTATTCGAGTTGCTCGGCCTTTCCATTGATGTGAAACAGCCCGTTGGTTCGCTGCGCATTGCCGATCAGCAACTCGTTGAAATTGCCAAGGCGCTGGCGCTTGATGCAAAAGTGCTCATTCTGGACGAGCCGAATTCATCCCTGAACGCAGAGGAAAGCGAGCGCCTGTTTCAGGTGATAAACGACCTGCGCATGCGTGGCACCGGCATTTTATATAGCTCGCACCGACTGGAGGAGGTGGTGAAAATCGCCGACCGGGTGAGCGTGCTGCGCAATGGAGAGAAGGTCGCCGAGCATATCAGGGGCAGACTTTCCATTAAACGCATCGTCAATGACATGCTTGGGGACAAGGCCGATCAAGTCGCCAGCCGCATCCGGCGCACCTTGCGCAAGCCAGTCAGCGAGCAACCGCGGGACTGCCTCAGGGTTGAGGGTCTAAAGGGAGAAGGTGTGCTGGAAGAGTGCAGCTTTGTCGCCGCACCGGGGGAGGTCGTCGGATTCGCCGGACTGGAGGGGGCAGGCAGCGAAGAAGTGTTTGATATTCTTTTTGGCCGGAAAAATGCCGTTGGCGGAACAGTGAACATGCCAGGAAATGCCAATCTGCCGCCCTCGATCCGGGCTGCCGTAAAAGCCGGTGTTGCCATGGTTCCCGCCGACAGGCGGACTGAGGGACTTGCGCTCAGTCAGGACATTCTGGGAAATATGAACACGGTGGTCACAGGCGGGCTGGGACGCCTGGGTTTTGTGCCGACAAAATCTGCCATGACCGAACTGGCCGCTGAACAGGCTAAAGCCCTCAACCTGCGCCATGGTGGGTTTGAAAATGAAGCGGAAAGCCTTTCGGGAGGAAATCAGCAGAAAATCGTTATCGGAAAATGGCTTGCGGCAAACCCCACTCTGGTGCTGTTGAACGATCCAACCAGAGGCGTGGACATCGGCGCAAAAGATGAAATTTACAGAATTATCGACCGGCTGGCCGACGAGGGGCGCATTGTCCTGTTCATCTCATCCGAGCTCAACGAATACTCTTTGGTGTGCGACCGTGTCTTGCTGTTTTATGACGGAAAAACTGTTGGGGAACTGGCGGGGAATATTGCGAGCGAACACGCCCTGCTTGAAGCCATAAATATCGGGCAGATTTCCCGGCCCGAAAGTGCAAATTCCAGCGCGTGAGTAAGGCCGGGCGGATGGAGAGAGGCGCGTGCGCTCATATCCTGCCTGATGTAACTTTTCAGAATTTACCAACCAGAAGCAGAGAAGAAAAAATGGACAAAAAACTGAGCCGCCGCAAGGTCGGGCGCACTTCGTGTGAAGTCAGTGTACTTGGTCTGGGCGGAGCGCCGCTGGGCAATCTGTTTGAGATATTGCCCGATGAAGTGGCCCTGGCCACAGTCGAGGCGGCCTATGAGGCGGGCGTGGGCCATTTTGACATGGCGCCCCAGTACGGGCACGGTGTTGCAGAGCACCGTTTTGGCAGTGTATTGCGCACCAAACCGCGCGACAGCTTCACCCTTTCAACCAAAGTGGGGCGCCTGCTCAAACCCGCAAAATACGACGACATAAAACGAGGGAACTGGAAGAAAACCCTCGAGTTCAAAATCGTGCATGACTATACCTATGACGCGGTGATGCGTTCCATCGAAGACAGTTATCAACGCCTTGGCATGAACCGGATTGACATCGCCCTTATCCACGATGTGGATGTGGCTCACCATGGCGACGATTATGACGCGCGGTTCAAGGAAGCCATTGAGGGGGCGGTGCCCGCCTTGCAGGAATTGCGCCGCGCCGGAATTATAAAGGCCATCGGCATCGGGGTTAACGAGGTTGGGCCCAGTGTGCAGTTTGCAAAGAATGCAGACCTTGACTGTTACATGCTGGCAGGGCGCTACAGTCTGCTGGAGCAGGACGGGCTGGATGAGCTGTTTCCGCTGGCGGAAAAACAGGGCTTTTCATTCCTGATTGCCGGACCCTATAAATCGGGAATTCTGGCGACCGGCGCGACCCCCGGCGCGACCCATGACTACCGTGCAGCGCCTCCCGAGGTGGTTGAAAAGGTCAACAGGCTGAGCGAAATTTGCGGGCGTCACAACACCCCTCTGGCCGCCGCCGCTGTGCAGTTCCCCCTGGGACAGCCCCGGGTGGCATCCGTTGTAACAGGAGCGGTGCGGGCCCGTGAAATCGAACAGAATGTGGAACTGATGGGTCACAAAATTCCGGCAGACCTCTGGAGCGAATTGCGTGCTGAAGGACTTTTGAGTGACGCCGCGCCGGTGCCGGAGGGACCTTTTGCGTGAAGGCTGGTGCGTTGCGATGCATCCAGAAATCCAAGTCCGTTCTGGGAGAGGGGCCCTTGTGGGATGCTCGCGAGGGGGTTCTTTACTGGATTGATGTGCTCAAGCCTGAAATCCATCGACACAATCCCGCAACAGGGAAAAACAATCGCTGGATGATGCCCTCATCCGTTGGCGCAATCGGGCTGGTTGACCACAATCGCCTGATAGTCGCCCTGGAGCATCAGGGGATTTGTATATTTGACCCAAAGACTGGAGGCGTGCACCCCTTTTGCGACCCGCTGGCGGTTTCCAGTGCCCCCGACGTGCCGGGGCGTTTCAACGATGGCGCGGTTGATGCAAAGGGCAACTTCTGGGTTGGATGGCTTAGTCACAGTCGGGAACAACCGGGCAGGTTGTTTGGCATTTCGCCAGCAGGTCAGGTCAAAACAATTCTGGCTGACCCGGTTGCGCCCAACGGTCTGGGCTGGAGCCCGGATAGCAGAAGGTTTTATTTTACCGATTCTCACATCAATACCATCTGGAGCTATGATTGCGACCCTGTCTCGGGAACCCTGAGCAACAGAGCCGTATTGGCCCGGCAGGAGCGCAGGTTTGGAATTTTTGACGGGTTGAGCGTTGATGCTGAGGGTAACATCTGGACAGCACTTTATGGCGGTGGGGCAGTTGTGTGCCTTTCGCCTGAAGGTGAGGAACTTGCCCGGATTGAGCTGCCGGTCCGTCTTGTGACCAGTTGCGCATTTGGCGGCCCCCAACTGAAACAGTTGATGATTACAACAGCGGTGCGCGACCAGAGCGAAGCGGACCTGGTGAGTCAGCCGCTTGCAGGATCGGTTTTTTCTGCCACGCTGCCATGCGCCGGTTCTTGCGAAAACACATTCCCTTACCTATGATGTAAAAACAATATAAAACAATGATATAATAACATTTAGAGTAAAAAGCTCCTGATGAGCAGTCCGCGAGCCCCGGAAAACATGAGATTGTTAACGCAGATCTTCTCAGGACTGCTGCAAGCGAAAAAATTACCTTTCTCAAAACCTGTCAGGCCATTGGTATGGTGTGGAACTAGAGGCAGTGAATCCATACTCAAGCTTTGGCCTTTGCGGCGGTAGCTGGGGAGCAATGGCGGGCGAGGCGCCGGTGCTCAAAGAACTGGTGGCCGCAGGTAGCCTGCCGCCGTTGGAAGATCGTTTGCCCGCCAACCTGCTGGTGGTTGCGCCTCTCAACGAGGTGGGCACCTATGGGGGCAAGAGTAGAGAGGCGCAAGCAGCATGCCGGTTTTGGCTTGTGTTCCCACCTGAGCCTTCCTTCCTGCTTTGACTTTGCCGTTTACAAGTGGGCGCTGGGCGCGGACATCAAGAGACAGAGGGCTGTTTACCGGCTTGCGGGGCTGGAAATATCGAACTGCCGAACGCCTGAAGAAGTGACCCAGATCTCAATAATTACTATAGCGTCTCTCTGAGAATCGAGTGTTCATTTCAGGAGAAAGCACGTGGAAACAAACACATAAAACACGTAACCGCATCTGGTTGATCAGGGCATTCTTTAGTGAGTTGCGGTTTTTGAAAACAGTTGAATAACCACGATTCCTGCAACGATCAGGGAAATTCCCAGTACCGCTGCCAGGTCGATGTTCTGTTTGAACCAGACAAAACCAACAGCAGTGATAAGCACAATGCCAACGCCCGACCATAAGGCATAGACGATGCCCACGGGCATGAATTTCAGTGTCAGGGACATGAAATAAAATGCGCCCGCATACCCAAGGACTACGCCAATGGAGGGCAGCGGTTTGGTGAACTGCTGGGAAGCCTGAAGCATCGACGTTCCGGCAACTTCAAATATAATAGCAATAAGCAGGTAGATGTAATGAAGAGGCATTTTGCAGTTCTCCTGTGATAAAAAAAGGCAGGGATTTTGAAATCCCCGCCTGATAAACGGATTGTTTGTTTCAAATATTACGCCATGGCTTTTTGCAGGTTTTCGTCGATGGCCTCGAGAAAACCCATGGTTGAGAGCCATTCCTGGTCCGGGCCGACCAGCAGCGCCAGATCCTTGGTCATGCTTCCGCTCTGGATGGTGTCGACAACGGTCTGTTCAAGGGTGGCGGCAAATTTTGCCAGTTCGGCATTGTCGTCGAGCTTGGCGCGGTGAGACAATCCGCGGGTCCATGCGTAAATTGAGGCTGTTGAATTTGTCGAAGTTGCCTTGCCTTCCTGATGCTGGCGGTAGTGGCGGGTGACGGTGCCGTGGGCGGCTTCGCTTTCCACCGTTTTTCCGTCCGGGGTCATCAAAACCGAGGTCATCAGGCCCAGTGAGCCGAACCCTTGTGCCACGATGTCGGACTGCACGTCGCCATCGTAGTTTTTGCAGGCCCAGACATAACCGCCCGACCATTTCAGAGCGGCGGCGACCATATCGTCAATCAGACGGTGCTCATACCAGATTTCAGCATCCTTGTAGGCTTGGGCGAATTCGGCATCGAACACTTCCTGGAAGATGTCCTTGAAGCGGCCGTCATAGACTTTGAGGATGGTGTTTTTGGTGGAAAGGTAGCAGGGAACCTTGCGCTGCAGGGCGTAATTCAGGGAGGCGCGGGCAAAATCACGGATGGAATCATCCAGATTATACATGGCCATAGCGATACCGGAGGAGGGGGCGTCAAACACTTCGTGCTCGATTTCCTTGCCATCGTCACCGACAAATTTGATGGACAATTTACCCTTGCCGGGGAAGCGAAAATCGGTGGCGCGGTACTGGTCACCATAGGCGTGGCGGCCAACGATGATTGGTTGTGTCCAGCCCGGAACGAGGCGGGGGATGTTATCGCAGATGATGGGTTCGCGGAAAATCACGCCACCCAGAATATTGCGGATGGTGCCGTTGGGGGAGCGCCACATCTTCTTGAGGCCGAACTCTTCAACCCGCGCTTCGTCGGGAGTGATGGTGGCGCATTTTACGCCCACGCCGTGTTTCTTGATGGCGTTGGCGGCGTCGATGGTGATCTGGTCGTTCGTGGCGTCGCGCGATTCAATCCCCAGGTCATAATATTCCAGATCGACATCGAGATAGGGGTGGATGAGTTTTTCCTTGATGGCGTGCCAGATGATCCGGGTCATTTCGTCGCCGTCGAGTTCGACGATGGGGTTTGTCACTTTGATTTTGGCCATGGGGCACTCCGCGCTTCAGGTGAAATTGTGGCCCGAACAGGATGCCGGGCCGTGGCTGGCGCCCCTATAGCATTGCCGGTTCCAAGACGCAAAAGGAGCTTTGGAATTTTCAACTAACGTAATTATTTCAATTGCTTGGCAGGTTGTAGCCTATGAAGCTGGTGGCAGGGGTCATCCCTGTCCCATGCGCGGGGCAGTTTAGGGGCACGGGCTTCCAGTTCCCCGATCTTAGGTGCACCTCAGGGAGATGCTTGTGTTTTGATAGTTTGGTCTATGGGGTCCCAGGCCGGGCGACAGTCTTCGTAAAGGATGATTTGGGGTTTGAACCAGGAGCTGTCGTCAAAACTGCCGAGGGCGATGCCAATGCTATCGGGGGCTTTGGAGTTTTCAGAAAACAGGCGCGAACCGCAGGTGGGGCAAAAGTGGCGGGTGCGGGTGTTTCCGGTGTCCGAGTTGGACTGGTGGGTTGCGGTTTCCCCGGTAATTTTGACGTCAGAACGGTTGAAAAACGCCTGCACCAGATGGCCGGTTCCGGTGGTGCGGCGGCAGGCGTTGCAGTGGCACTGGGCCATGCGCTCAGGTTCCCCGTTCACCTCGTAACTCACTGCGCCGCAATGACAATGTCCGCTCAAGCTCATATCATGTTTCCATATTTGTTGTGGTTGGCATCGGTTACCGGGGCCTTCAAAGGGTTCAGGGAATTTTGACCGCTCTTTGGTGGACATTGGTGGATTTTGGTGGACTTTGCTTCCCGCCATGACCTAGGGCAGTCTGGCACACAGTGAAGCTATCGGGAAATACAAATGGCGGGTACCGACAGTTCAAAAAAACTTGAACTCTTTCCAGCGCCGGTGGTGGTGCTTTGTGAACCCCAGCTGGGGGAAAATATTGGCACGGCAGCACGGGCGATGGCCAATTTTGGTCTGTGGGATTTGCGGCTGGTCAATCCACGGGACGGATGGCCCAGTGAAAAGGCAAAAGCGGCGGCGGCGAAAGCGGACCATGTGATTTGCCGGGTGCAGGTTTTTGAACGGCTCGAGGAGGCCATCGCTGACCTGTCTCTGGTGTTGGCGACCACAGCGCGCAAGCGCGACATGTTCAAGCCGGTGATGGGGCCGGATGAAGCGGCAAGCCGCATGTTTACCCAAATCAGCGGCGGGGAAAAAGCGGGCCTGTTGTTCGGGCGCGAGCGCTGGGGGTTGAACAACGAAGAAATCACGCTGGCCGATGCCATTGTCACGCTGCCGGTAGAGCCGGCGTTTGCATCGTTGAATATTGCCCAGGCGGTGTTGCTGCTGGCCTATGAATGGCGGCGGGCGGCCAAAAAGGGCGAAGCGCTGCCGTTTGAAGCCGAGGTCGGCGCGCCGGCCAGCAAGCAGGAGGTCTCCGGCATGTTCGCGCATCTGGAAACGGCGCTGGATGAAGCGGGTTTTTTTACGGTGGCTGAAAAACGCCCCTCGATGGTCAACAATATCCGCACAATGTTGGGTCGGGCTGATTTCAACGCGCAAGAAGTGCGCACGTTTCGCGGTATCATTTCTTCGCTGGAAAGGCGGCACGAACGGCAAAATCCAGAGGGCAGGAAGAGCGCGGAGGAGCCCGGGGGAAATGAAGGTGAATAGCAGCTATGACGCCATCATTGTTGGCGCCGGGCACAATGGTCTGGTGTGCGCGTTTTATCTGGCGCGGGCGGGGCTGAAGGTTTGTGTGCTGGAGCGTTCAAGCGTCGTTGGCGGGGCAGCGATCACCGAGGAATTTCATCCCGGTTTCAGGAATTCGGTGGCCTCCTATACGGTGTCTCTTCTTCAACCCAAAATCATTGCCGACATGGAGCTGAAAAGCCACGGGCTTGAAATTGTCCTGCGCAAGGTCGACAATTTCCTGACCCTTGAAGCGGGGTATCTGCTGGCCGGGCGCGACGGGCTGACGAAATCGGAAATAGCCCGGTTTTCGCAAAAGGACGCCGCCGCCTATCCTGCCTATGAAGAAGCGCTCAGGCGGGTGGTGGATTGCATAAGGCAATTGCTGCTGGTGGCTCCTCCCGATGCGGGGGGAGGGCTAAAAGACCTGCTGGCGCTCATAAAACTGGGGGGCATTGTCAACAAGCTGTCGCTGGAAACTCAAAATGACCTTCTGGACTTTTTCACCAGATCGGCGGCGGAAATCCTTGAGAGGTATTTTGAGAATGAAACCGTCAAAGCCCTGTTCGGGTTTGACGCCGTGGTCGGGCATTTTGCTTCCCCTTATGAGCCGGGTTCGGCCTATGTGCTGCTGCATCATGTGTTCGGCGAGGTCAACGGTATCAAGGGGGCGTGGGGGCACGCCATTGGTGGCATGGGCTCGATTACCCAGGCTATGGCCCGGTCCTGCGAAGCGCTGGGGGTAAAGATTATTACCGACAGTCCGGTGAGTGCCATCACCACGACCGGGGAAGGTCTGAAGCGGGTGGTCACAGAGGAGGGAACGTTTGACGCGCCCATTGTTGCCGCCTGTGTGCATCCCAAAATATTGATGGAAAACCTGCTTTGCACAGACGAGGTGCCGGAAAGTTTCCGGGGGCGTATCGCCAATTACAAGTCCCACTCGGGCACCTTTCGAATGAATGTGGCGCTGGACGGTTTGCCCGAGTTCACCAATTGCCCACCCGGAGAGGCGTATTTGAGTGCCGGGATAATCATTGCGCCAACACTGGACTATATGGACAAGGCCTGGGCCAGCGCGCGGGAAAAGGGATGGTCGAACGCTCCGGTAGTTGAAATGCTCATCCCATCGGTCCTGGACGACACGCTGGCGCCACCGGGCCGCCATGTGGCCTCGCTGTTTTGCCAGCAATTCGCCTATGACCTGCCCCATGGCATGGAATGGGAGAATGAACACGAGCGGGTGGCGGACCATATCATGGCAACGGTCGAGAAATACGCGCCGGGTTTTACACAGCTGGTCGTGGGCCGGCAGATATTGTCGCCCCGGGACCTGGAGGAAAAATTCGCCCTTGTCGGGGGGGATATTTTTCACGGGCGGATGAGTCTGGACCAGTTGTTTTCAGCCCGTCCGGTTCTGGGCGCCGGGGCCTATCGCAGCCCGGTCAAGGGGGTCTATTTATGCGGTTCGGGCACCCATCCGGGGGGCGGGGTCACCGGAGCGCCGGGGCATAATGCCGCCCATGCCATTTTGAAGGACCGGCGAGGCTGGGTTTTTTAGATTCTGGTTGAGGAACCTTCGGGTTCGGGGCTTCCCAATTTGTGCTCCACCATCAGCAGGTTTTGGGGCGGTGGATGTGGGGCTATTGCTTTTCCATCATCAGGCGGATGCCAAGGGCAATAAAAATTGCACCCAGGGAGCGATCAAGCCAAAGACCAAATTTTTCATTGTTGCGCAGCGCGTTGGTCAAGCGCTCCCCGGCCAGAATCAACGGTGGCTCAACAAAGGCGGCAACCACGATTATCAGGCTGCCATGCAGAAATAATTGCGCCCAGACCGGTCCGGCACCGGCAACGACGAACTGAGGTAAAAAGGCGAGGAAAAAAAATCGCTACCTTGGGATTTAGCAGAGCCACCACCACTCCCTGACGGAATATGGGGAAGAATGCCGGGCTGATTTGGGGACCGTTGGCAACAAAAGAGCCGCCGCCCGAACGAAGGGCGGAAATACCAAGCCAGATCAAATAGGCCGCCCCGGCCCATTTCACCAGGGTAAAGGCTGTGGCCGAAGTCGCAAGGATCGCAGAAAGTCCGGCGGCTGCCATCAAGACATGGCCAAAAGCCCCGGTCCAAATGCCCAGCATGGCCGCAAAACCGGTTTTTTGCCGCCCCTTACCGTTTGACCCAGTATGAAAGCAATGTCCGGGCCCGGTGCCAGGTTGAGAAGAACCGCAGCCGTCAGAAAAGTAGTCCAGTGCAAAAGCGAATAATCAAACATTGGGAAAAAACCGGCAGGAAATAGAAAGATTGGCAGGCTTTGAAGTTATCAGAGAAACCGGACAGCGGGCAAGTAGGCGCGCGCCTGAATCTAGCCGCCGGGGCTGGCGGTTTTAGGGGATGACGGGTTGGGGGCAGGACCCATTAATTTCACCCATTCTGCGCCAGTTGATTTTGTTTGATGAACAGGCGCGAACATGCTGGAAACCCCATCTTGCGGCCTCGCGCCGCGGGTCGCTGAAACCGGCAACAGGCCCCCCACCCCGACCCTCCCCCGCTAAGGGGGGGAGGGAGAAGGGGGGAAACGCGGTGTCCATCGGGGTGACGAGGTGAACCCGGGATGGGGTTGCGTCAAATCAGGTCATAAACACATCATAACGCGTTGATTTTCCGTTGATTTGGTGAGAGGGGGCGGGGAGTCCCTGCATGGGAGCCGCTTTTTGCGGCCATTTGAGCACCACACGCTGGTTGGCGCATTGAAGCGCCACCTGCATGAGCTCGGCGGCGTCCTCATCGGTGCCTACGATCCTCCGGACCTGGCGCAACTCCTTCTTGACCAGAGCGGAGCCTTTGCGCTCCGGGTGCATGGGGTCAACCACGATAATGGCGGGGGCGAGGGTGGGGAGCAAATCTTTGGCGTCGCCATGAATGAGTTCCATGCGAGCGATTACCCGGGCGGTATCACCACCAGCGGCGCGGGCCCGTTTCATTGCTTCCTCAAGCAGGCCGTGCATTTGGCCTGAGCGCTCAATCAGCGTGATTTCGGCCCCCAGCGAAGCGAGCAGAAAGGCATCGCGCCCCAATCCGGCGGTGGCGTCAACGATTTTGGGGTTTTTGTTGGTTTTCATGCCCACGGCGCGGGCAAGGGCCTGCCCCCGGCCACCGCCAAAACGAAAACGGTGAGCGACCGCGCCGCTGAGAAAATCAACTTCGGGCGCGCTTTTTTTTACTTCTTCACTGTTCATGCGCTGGTGGTCCGCCCGCTCCTACCAGGCGCAGATTGCGGTGTTGGTTGCGGAACTGACCCAGCAGGCACCATCCTGTTTGGAACGATAGAAGGGGCCGGGGAGGGGCACGTTGCGCCCGGTGCCAAAATCGGCAAAGCCGGAGGCGACGCCGGGGCTCTCAATGTAAAGGGTAAAAGTGGGGCGACCCTTGGCGGAGATGATAAAACTGCCATTGCCCTCAATGGCGGTGAACTCGCAATCATAGTAGCCGTCATCCGTTGTGAAGCAGCGGGCCGGTTTTGCAAACACGGCCTGGCTCGACACCAGAAAAACCAGCGCCAATGCGGCCAACCCCTTGCGTGAAATGTTCTGCATATCCGGTCTCCAGCGTTTTGAGGTGAGACCATTCTGGGGTGAAACCGGCTCTTCTTCAAGATTTGGTTTTGGGCGGTTGCAGGAGTTGCACAAAAAATCACGGGAATGAGAACGCGAATGATGTGAATTTTTCGCTTGAAGCTATAGCGGCTAGAGATTCTAGAAGGATGGTTCGGAAGAATCATGCTGAGCAGGTTGAACTGATATGGCCAATACAAAAACGCTTCTTGTCGATGGGATGGATTGCGCGAGTTGCACCACAAAAATCGAGGGTGTCGTGTGCAAAATCCCCGGTGTTGAGAATGTCCAGCTCAATTATACCACGCAAAAGCTCAAGTTTGAGCTGACTGACCCCAAGGGTAATAGCGGGGCTATTGTCAAGGCTGTTGAACGGCTGGGCTACAAGGTCAGGGAAGCCGACAAAAAAACCAAAGTTGAGGACCTGCGCTGGTGGCAGACCGGCAAGGGGCAACTGGTTATCGGCACAACAGCGATATTGGCGGTCGCCTGGACCATGTCGTTTCTGATGCCGGAATATGCGGGCTATGTGTTTTCTCTTGCCGCGCTGATTGCGCTTTTTCCTCTGGCCAAGAAGGCGGGGGCGGCGGCGATTTCCGGGCAGCCCTTCACCATAGAAACGCTGGTGACGATTGCTGTTATCGGGGCCATATTTATTGATGAATCAGCGGAAGCGGCGGTTGTTGTTTTCTTCTTTCTGATAGGTGAACTGCTCGAAGCGATGGCGGCGGCCAAGGCCCGCAAATCCGTGCAGGCGCTGGCCGACCTGGTGCCGAAATCGGCTTTTCTGGTGACTGATGAAGGGATAGTCGAAGTTGGTGCGGATGTTCTTTCGGTGGGCGATATCATCGAGGTCAGGCCCGGTGGCCGGGTGCCTGCGGACGGTATGATTTCCGAGGGGCAGACCTCTATTGATGAAGCCGCGATTACCGGCGAATCGATGCCCAAGCGCAAGCAGGTGGGCGATAATGTTTATGCCGGCTCCATCAACGCTGATGGTCTCATCCGAATGCGCGTGGAAAAAACCGCCGAAAACAACATGATTGCGCGCATTTTGCAGATGGTGGAGGACGCCGAGGCATCCAAGGCACCCACGGCGCGGTTTATCGACGATTTCTCAAAATATTACACGCCCGGCGTGATTGTTGTTTCAGCGATGATTGCGTTCATTCCGCCATTGTTTTTTGGCCAGGATATGGGCGAGTGGATATATAAAGGGTTGGCAATCCTTTTGATTGGCTGCCCTTGTGCGCTGGTGCTTTCAACTCCGGCGGCGATTACCTCTGGCATATCGGCGGGGGCCAAGCGGGGCCTTCTGGTCAAGGGCGGTGCTGTGCTCGAAGCCATTGGCAAGGTTGCCCGGGTGGCGTTTGACAAGACCGGGACTTTGACCCGGGGTGAGCCAAAAGTCACCGACATCGGGGTATTTTCAGGCGAGGAAAAAACCATGCTGGCGCTGGCCGGTTCGGTGGAGGCGGGCTCCTCGCATCCGCTGGCGCTGGCCATTGTCGAGCTGGTCGAGGAGCGCGGCATAAAACTGCACAAGACCAGCGACGCCGAAGCGCTGAGCGGGCGCGGGGTTCAGGCCAAAGTCGGTGGTAAGCTGGTGACCATCGCTTCGCCACGCTATGCGGCGGAAATTTCGAACTTCACGCCGGAGCAGGACAAGGAAATCGAAGTGCTCGAAGACGAGGGCAAAACCATGGCCGTTGTTGTGGTCGATAAAAAAATCCTCGGGTTCTTTGCCCTGCGTGATGAACTGAGGGACGATGCCATCAGCGCCATGAAGGAGCTGAAAGATATCGGGGTATCGGCGGTGATGCTCACAGGAGACAATCAGCGCACCGGCAAGGCGCTGGCTGCCCAGCTTGGCATCGAGGTCAAGGCTGAACTCTTGCCAAAAGACAAGCTTGATGAAATCGAGGCGATGAAGCTTGCAGGTGACATTGCCATGGTGGGGGACGGCATCAATGATGCGCCGGCGCTGGCACGGGCCGATGTGGGTATCGCCATGGGCGGGGGGACGGACGTGGCCCTTGAAACGGCGGATGCGGCCCTGATGCACGAAAAGGTGAATGATGTGCCGGCACTGGTGAAACTCTCGCGGGCGACGATGAACAATATCCACCAGAACATTACAATTGCGCTGGGATTGAAGGCGGTGTTTCTGATCACCACCATGCTGGGGGTCACGACCCTGTGGATGGCCATTCTTGCCGATACCGGCGCAACGCTGCTGGTAACGCTCAACGCTGTCCGGCTGCTGGGCTACAAGTTCAAGAAGTAACCCGATTTGATGTGCTGTTTCAAAGCAGGGACGAAGTGACAATGGCATAGGCGAGGGCGGCGAGACAGGCCTGCCCCGCCAGCCACGCGGCGGTGCGCACATAGGGCACGTTGAAAATATAGAGCAGGGCGAAAGCAACCCTGAGCGCAATATAGGCCTGGGCGGCAAGCTGGGTCAGCGGGCTTGAAACTCCGGCCAGGTGCACCACCAGAACCAGCGGCACAAAGATTGCGATTCCTTCCATTGTATTGATTATCGTGCGCTCGATGCGGCGGCCAAGGTCGCTGACATCGCGCTTGTTGTCGCGCCGACCGATACCCCACATCATGCCCGCGGTGAGAAAGATATGCACCCCGTGGGTGAACAGGAGAGTGAATTGCAGGGCCGCGGCGGCGGTGAGCATCCAGAGTTCAATTGTCATGGGTGGGAATGTCCTTATGGGCTTTTCGGGCAAAGTGCGGGTTGTTCTGGACCTAACATGGGTGGTTTGGTAAGAAAATACGCACATCTGTCCAATCAAGGTACAAAAATGGACATCGGTACTGAAGCCAACTGGAACGACATGCGTTTCCTGCTGGCACTGGCGCGCGAAGGCAGTGCGCTCAAGGCGGCGCGGATGTTGGGGGTCAGTCACCAGACGGTTTCGCGGCGGCTGGGGGAGCTGGAAAAGAGCCTTGGCACCCGGCTGGTGGACCGGAGCGGGTCGAACTGGCAGCTCAGTACCGTGGGGCAGGGGATTGCCCGGCAGGCCGATGAGATGGAAGCGGCGATGCGGGCGGCGGCCCAGAGGGCGAGAACGGGCCACAAGGGTCTGGCCGGCCGGGTGCGCATAACCAGCGCCAGCGCGGGGTTCGAGTGGTTTGTTCTGCCCGAAATCAGGGCGCTGAGCATGGAGTATCCGGGCATAGAGTTTGATTTTATTGCCGACAATGCGCCGCTGGATATGGGCTCCGGACTGTTTGATATTGCCGTGCGTTTTTCAGGCTCCCCTGCTGGCAATCTGGTGGGGCGCAATGCCGGGCCGGTGGAGTTCGGCCTGTTTGGTGCGCCTGAGGACATGGCGGCGCTGGACGAAGCGGTTGAAAAAGGCACGAGAATCACTCTGCCTTTTATTGCGTTGCTGACGCGGCACTTGCGTTCACAGGACTGGTTGCCGGAAAATATCGACCCGGCAAGCCCCGTCAGCAATGTCAGCGGCCTTTCCACCCTGATAAGTGCGGTGAAGAACGGGCTTGGCGCGGGGTTTCTGCCGGTGGCTGTGGGCCGGGAATTGGAGGGACTGATGGAATGCAAAAGTCTGAAACGTCGATACCCGTTTGACGTCTGGGTGTTGACCAGTGAGGATTCCCGGCCGTCCGAGCGGGTGCGGCTGGTTGCAAAACGCCTGCACAAAGCCATTGCAGGGAAGTTGAGCCGGGCGGACTGAGGCGACCGCGAGAAACTGACGAAAACCGGTGGGAGCGCTGATGGCATTCGTGCCGATATGGAAACCAATCTGGTTGCCAATGCGGGCCGGGGCAATGTGGACCCGGAAAACCCGCCCTTGCGCATTACCGAGTTGCGCTGGTTCAAGGGTGAGCATTCAGAGCGAGAAGCTCAACGGATGATGGAACGGTTGAATGTAAAATCCCTGCTCAGTTGCGGCGCCTGTCATCAGGGTGCAGAGCGGGGCATATTTGACGACGACTGATGATAAAAAAGGCGTCACCGGCATTTAGTGCCGATGACGCTGTTTGTGACCGGGAGCACTTTTACTCTCTGGTGGTGTCAAAACGCACCATCAGCAGGGGAATGAGAATTGCCACAAACAGGATGGAATTGAAAAAGACGTTTGAGGGCACACCGGCGGCGGCGGAGCCTGCGCCATCGACAACAAACCAGGCAATAAAGGCCCAAAGCGTGGTGCGGATGGTTTTTCTGTCGCCCTTCTCAATGGCCGGCACCACGATGCCCAGCAGCATTATGGAAATGGCAAATGTCAGCCCGGCGCCAATGGAAGAAAGCCACATTTCAGAACGGGTGAGTTCGGGGGCGGCGTCGCCAAAAGGCCAGTCAAGCAGGTCGAGCAGCAGGCGGGCCGGTTCTGAGACGCCCTGATAGGGAGCCAGCCCCCATATTATGGCAAAGGCGATGAAGCCGTAAGCAACGTATTTTGTGGTGGTTGCAGCGGTTTTGGGGGTCATCTGTGTATCTCCGGTTTGTCGGGAATGGTGGGGGCCTGAACTGGATAGGGGGCCCGCTTCATCAAAACAATTACCTGCCGGGTAAGTGAATTTTGTCCGATTTCGTGCGAAGCTTGGGCATGAACAGAATTGAAGCCAAAAACACGGGCAGGGCAGGTGCTGCGAATTTTGGAGATTTGCTAAGCCGATGGCGCAAGAAACGCCGGTTCAGTCAGCTCAGTTTCGGGCTTTTTGCCGAGGTTTCTCCGCGCCATATCAGTTTTCTGGAAACCGGGAGAGCCCGGCCCAGCCGCCAGATGGTGCTCAAACTGGCGGACTGCCTTGAAATGCCCAAGGCGGAGGTCAATCGGGCGTTGCTGGCGGCGGGATATTCCCCCGCCTATCAACAACGCCCTGAAAATGATGCTGACCTGGCGCCGCTCAATCAGGCAATTGAGAGCCTGCTGGCCAATCAAATGCCCTATGGCGGAATTGTGCTGGACCGGGACTGGAACATCACCAGAGCCAATGCAAGCGCGGCGCGGCTGCTGGCGGAAGCCGGATTTGGTGCGCACGGCAACCTGCTTGAAGCGCTGGCGGAACAAAGTCCGGAGGCTTCAAGCATTGTCAACTGGGACGAGACCGTCGGGCTGGCGCTTGCGCGGGTGCGCACGGAAATCGCCTCGGGGTTGGCCAGTGCGGAACTTGGTGAACTTGAGCAAAAGCTGGCAGCCCATTTTCAGCGTTACGGCTCGGGGTTTGAGGTCGACCGGGCGCAGGCTGTCATCCCGACGAAGTTCCTCATCGGGGGGCAGACGATTTCTGTATTTTCAACCATTGCCAGCTTTGGTTCAGTGCAGGATTTAGCGTTGGCTGACCTTAAGGCTGAACTGATGTTTCCGCTTGATGAGGTCTCGGAGAATTATTTCAGACGAATTCAAGAATAGAAGCGCCTCGGGGAATCTGTGGGAGGGTTTTGTCGAGGCCTCCCACCACCCCGTGCCTCCCCCGCCAGAGGGGGAGGGGGAAGAAAAGGGGGTGGCCTTGCCCGCCAACGGAGGAGAGGCCGCCAGACTTTACACATCACACTGGCTAACGAGCCGGGGTCTGGCAAATGGAGGTTCTGGATTAAATCCGGGACGGGAGAACGGCAAGCCCGGCAGGCTTGTTTTGTCTCGCGCCGACCGGCTCTATCTGTCTCATGCCAACGGGTTGGATTTTTCTGGCAACGCTCCAGTTGACTTTGCTCTAAACCGGCCATAGAACGCGAGCCACCTGTTGAACCGGCTTTGGTCGGGCATCAGGCGCACCCGAGGTTTTCCAACTATTTTCGGAAGCCTGTCAGCTGTTCAGTTCTTCTGAGCAGCAGAGGAGGGCGTGAATTTCTTTCGACTTGGGCCGTCCGGTTTTGGAATGAATCAAAACCTGGCTCTAAGTCTTTGTTTTGTCGCGTTGCCGAACCGAAAAACCGGTTTCCACTTTTTCTGGCAACGCTCCGGCCTCTAGAAAGGATTACGCGATGTCGAAGCGCCATTCACAGAAACACAAAATTGATCGCCGTCTGGGCGAAAATATCTGGGGACGTCCCAAGAGCCCGGTTAACGCCCGCTCCTATGGCCCCGGACAGCACGGCCAGCGCCGCAAGTCCAAACTCTCCGATTTTGGCCTGCAGTTGCGCGCCAAGCAGAAACTCAAGGGCTATTACGGTTCAATCACCGAAAAGGCCTTCCGGCGCACCTATGACGAAGCGGTGCGGATGAAGGGCGACACGGGCGAAAATCTTATCGGTCTGCTCGAGCGCCGACTGGACGCCATTGTTTATCGCGCCAAGTTCGTGGCCACGGTTTTTGCCGCCCGCCAGTTCGTCAACCACGGCCACGTGACCGTGAACGGAAAACGGGTGAACATCCCTTCGTACCGCGTCAAAGTGGGCGACGTGGTTGAGGTGCGCGAGCGCTCCAAGCAAATGGGCATTATCGCTGAAGCCATTGCTCTGGCCGAGCGCGACGTGCCCGATTATATCGATGTCAGCCACGACAAGCTGACCGCCAGCCTGACACGTATCCCCACGCTGTCCGATGTGCCTTATCCGGTGCAGATGGAGCCCAACCTGGTGGTGGAATTTTATTCACGCTAGTTTGTTTGCCAGCGATTTGAATTGAAAAGGCCGCTCAAGTGAGCGGCCTTTTTTGTCCCCCCC